>SDBS01001248.1_pt1 | contig 25976 bp, 25 predicted proteins | sample 2277091 | NCBI WGS metagenome assembly SDBS01 (sample SAMN10404972, study PRJNA504765) | marine sediment metagenome | isolation source: marine sediment core GS10_PC15, 163 cmbsf | place: Arctic Ocean: Southern Knipovich Ridge | collected 2010
AGTATCTCCAAAAAGTCCTGAAGCAGAAAATAGAGGAAGCCGCTGGGCACGTCCTGCGGTTCCTTGAAAGAGTAGATGGCTAGCTCTCGGCTAGCTTCTTGAACGCGTCGGGCATCATCCTGAACGTGGTCCACTCTTCCATGGCTTTGGCCCCCAGGCTGAAGTAGAACTGCCTGCTGGGCTCGTTCCAGTCGATTACCGTCCACTCGACCCTGCCGCAGTTCTTCTCCACCGCTACTTGGCACAGCTTCTTCAGCAGCGCCGTCCCTATGCCGTTCCCGCGGTACTCCTCCGGCACGAATATGTCCTCAAGCCACAAGGTTGGCTTTGCCTCGAAAGTGCTGAACGTGTAGTAGAATAGCGCCACGGCGAGGTGCTGGGGCCCGATGTCCCCTTTGTTCTCCACCAGTAGGCAGTCGTATATCTTGTCATCGCTGAATCCGTACTTCTTGTACAGCTCCTCGGTTCCCTTGAACTCAAGTTTCTCGTAGACGCTGAGCTGGTAGCACAGGTCCATGATGACGGGGATGTCCTCCTCGGTGGTGTCCCTTATCTCCCATTTCAAGCCTTCAATCTTGGGCAATTTAATCAGAAAGAGATGGGCTGAATAGGATATTATGTTTAACTACTTGCCGCCCAGGTATTTCGCAAGCTCGTAGAGGTTCATATGCTTGGAGTTCTTGTCGTACTTGCCCAGCTTGAACGCCAGCTGCACGAAATACCCGATACTGATAGCCGTGATCACTGTGCCTATGCCCACCGGCCCGCCCAGTGCTACGCCAAATACTAGTACCGTCACCTCGATCCCCGCCCTGACAACTGATACCTCCTTGTCAAGTTTCTGGACGAGTCCTATCATCAACCCGTCCCTCGGCCCCGCCCCTAGTTTTGGCCTCAGGTAGAAGTACGATGCCACTCCAATCATGGCCATGCCCGCGACCAGTTGCACCAGTTGCAGGACGAGGTTGTCGTACTTGGGTACTATCTCCCAGCCGAGGATGATGTCGATGAAGTACCCGATGAACAGCATGTTGCTTACCGTGCCGAATCCCGGCGGGAATCCCAGTACCCAGCCGATGATGAGTACAGCCAATCCTACCACCTGGGTGGTCTGGCCGAAGCTGATATCAATAATGTTCATCAGCCCGATCTGTAAGACCCCCCATGCGCTCAGCCCCAGGTCCGCGTTGAGTATTATTACCCAGCCCAGCGCGAAGAGGAATAGCCCGACGTAGAGACTCGGCAGTCTCTTGGCGAAGCTGACCCAGTTCTCGGCTATCTTGGATGGAATTGTATCTTGCCTCCAGTCATGTTCAGCGCAACCTGGAACGCCTCCTCCGCCTTATCGAGGTTAAACCTGTGGGTAAGGACGCTGTTCACGTCCACCAGCCCCTTTGAGATGAGGTCGATGCTCTGGGGGAAGTTCACCGGCTTGGCGTCGTAGGCCCCCTTGATCTCAAGCTCGCGCCTCACGAGCCACGTCATATCGAGGGGGACCTCCGCGCCGAAGATGCCGACGACTGTAACCCGCCCCCTCTTTTTGACTATCCGCGTTGCCTGCCTCACGGCGGGCGGGGCACCGACGGCTACGAACGCGATGTCCGCCCCTGCCCCTTTTGTCCTCTCACTCACGATCTTCTCCAGGTCCTGCTCCTGGATGTTCACGGTCTCGATGCCCAGCTTCTCCGCTATTTGGAACCTGACCTTGTCTGCGCTCAGGCCAGTCATGATGACCTCTGCTCCCCCCAGCTTGAACAGCTGTGCGCTGTAGAGTCCGATGGGGCCGCAGCCCTGGACCACCACGAGATCGTTTATCCTGAATGGCGTGATGTCCCTGACAAAGTGGAGAGCATTGCTCAGTGGCTCGACAAGGGCAGCGTCCTCGTAGCTCATGTTATCCGGTACCCTGTGGAGCAGCTTGTACGGGACTGATACGTACTCGGCGAATCCCCCAGCCGTGTGTATTCCGAACAGCGTCGATTCCTCGCAGAGGTTGCTCCTGCCCTCCCTGCAGAACCTGCATGCCCCGCATGCCTTGACGGACTCGCTTAGAACCCTGTCACCGACACTGAAACCGGTCACATCCTTTCCCGTCTCTGTTATCTCCCCCGAGAACTCGTGGCCCATTACAACTGGCAGGGTCATCTTGCTGTACGCCGATGTGTACTTGTATATCCCAAGGTCGCTCCCGCAGATCGATGCTGCCTTGACCTTGATCAAGACCTCGTCGGCCCCCACATCCGGGACAGGGATATCGATTACCTCGATGCCCGGCTCCGGCTTGGTCTTCATGATGGCCTTCATGGTACACTGGGATGCCTACACAGTCAATATAGTTTTCTAACGGGGATTTTCCGGCACTTGGAGTTAAGGGGTATGTTCCCATGCCGCTCACACATCTCCGAAGATGATATAGCACATATGCTTCATCTCTAAGCCATGAACGCTGACGAAAAGCGGGTGCTTGACGCCATAGATTACGATGGAATGTACAAGTTCCTTGAGGAGCTGGTGTACATCCCCAGCTTCGGTGGGGACGAGTCCAAGGCCCAGTGGTACATGGCCAAGACCCTTGAGGAGCACGGGTACGCGGTTGATAAATGGGAGATCGATTTCGATGAGCTATCAAAGCACCCAGATTTCAGCATGTCATACGAGAGGGAGGACGGGGTAGGCGTCGTGGGCGTCAAGGGCGATGGAGCGAGGAGCCTCATGCTCTGCGGACACATCGACACCGTTGCGCCAGGTGACATCAGTAACTGGGACACGATCCCGCTGGTGGCCACCAGGAAGGACGGCCGCATCTACGGCAGGGGCACCAACGATATGAAGGGCGGGATAGCCGCCGCACTGTTCGCCGCCAAGGCCGTGACTGATACCGTGAAGCTCAAGGGCAAACTGCTTTTCGCGTCCTGCATCGGAGAAGAGGACGGCAGCCCAGGTGCATTGGCCACGGCCCTGCGTTACTCGGCTGACGCCGGTATCATCATGGAGCCCAGCGAGACAAAGCTGGCCCCAAAGGTTGCAGGTGCCATTAGCTTCAAGATCACGGTTCAAGGGAAAAGCGTCCACGCATGCGTCAAGGACGAGGGAATCAGCGCCATCGACAACTTCATCCTCATACACCAGGGCTTGAAGGAGCTGGAGAGTGAACGCAACAGCAGGCTCACGGACCCCGACTACAGCAGGTACGCCTCCCCGTACGCCATCAGCATCGGCGTAATCCAGGGCGGCCAGTGGGCCGGCACGGTGCCCGAGAAGGTGGTGTTCGAGGGCAGGATAGGCGTAGCGGTGGGTGAGGAAGAGAGCATGGCCATGAAAGACCTTGAGGCCAAGATCAACGAGATCGCCGACAACGACCCGTGGCTCAGGGACAACAGGCCCACGGTAGCGTGGGACGGGTACAACTTCGCGTCATCCATGGTGCCGAAAGACCACCCAATAGTGGAGGCCATCGCCGGGGCCCTTCGGGACGTGACTGGCGAGGAGCCTGTCTACGAGGGCATGACTTACGCCAGCGACGCAAGGCATCTGATTAACGTGGGGAACACCCCGACAACGGTCTTCGGGCCGGGCGATATCAGGGTGGCCCACGGTCCCAACGAGTACGTCCCCGTGGAGGACATGGAGACCACGGTAAGGGCGCTGGCGCTTGCCATAATGCGGTTCCTGGGCCACGAGTAGCCCCTTTCTTGCATCAGATAACCTGAAATAAGGAGAATTATGCTCCAGCCACTGGTACTAACGAGAAAAAAAATTATTTAGGGCTGGCTTGTGTCAAGTAACCTGACATAAGGGAAAAAATCTTGTTCCTGTCACTGGTAATATCGCGAAAAAAATATTTTAAAAACCCTTTTCTTGGGACCCGGTAGCTGTTATTGAGATTGAAGCGCATCGGACTCATCGTTAACCCGTACGCGGGCCTGGGGGGCAGGGTCGGCCTGAAGGGAAGCGACGGCGTCGAGACCCGTCGGAGGGCCCTTGAGTTGGGGGCCGTCCCTCGGTCACCAGCCCGCACCGTTGAGGCCCTACGAGAGCTGGAGGGACTGGACGGGTTTTTGATCATAACCTATTCTGGTGAGATGGGTGAGGACGAGGCTAGAGATGCGGGGTTTGAGCCTGAGGTCATCGGTGCTACATCAGGCGAGACCAGCGCGGAGGACACGAAGCGGGCCGCGTCCGAGATGCTGGGGATGGGCGTTGATCTGATAGTTTTCAGCGGTGGCGACGGCACAGCAAGGGACGTTTACTCCGTCGTCGGGGACAGGGTTCCCGTGCTCGGGGTACCCACCGGGGTCAAGATACATTCAGGAGTTTACGCCATCGACCCGAGGTCAGCTGGTCTGTTGCTGAGGCGGTTCATCGAGGGTGCCAGCGAGACGAGGCTTGCCGAGGTCATGGACATTGACGAGGATGCGTTCAGGGCCGACGTGGTCCAGGCACGGCTATACGGGTACATGAACGCCCTCTTCCACGAGGAGCTGATCCAGGCGAGCAAGGAGGGCAGTGGGTCAACTGACGAGACATCAACCCATGGCGTCGCAAACGAGGTCTACGACGAGCTGGACCCCGATGTCCTCTATATTCTGGGTCCCGGTACCAGCATCAGACCCATAGCTGACAGGATGGGCGTCGAGAAGACCCTCCTCGGGGTCGATGTCGTCCAGGACGGGAAGCTGATAATCAAGGACGCCAACGAGTCGCAGCTCATTGATATCATCGACGGGAGGAAGGCCCGTCTGTACGTCTCAGTCATCGGCGGCCAGGGCTTCGTGTTCGGCAGGGGCAACCAACAGCTGAGCCCCGAGGTCATCAGGGCCATAGGCAGGGAGAACATTATGATAGTTGCGACGCCCAACAAGCTGGCGACCCTGAGGGGGAGGCCGCTGAGGGTGGACACCGGCGACCACGGGCTGGACGAAGAACTGAAAGGCTACTTCAAGCTTCATACCGGGTATGGGCGGCGAACAATCTACAGGGTTGCCTAATCTACCCGATGGACTGGCTGGGCTGACGGAGGGCTACGAGTTCAGTCGTTTCCCCTACTACGAGTCATCTGCCAAGATCTACAGGCTTTCATCTGATGACTCGGTCCTGTACCTGAAGATAATCGAGGGCCAGGAGACGCTGAGCCTTGAGCGTGAATCCAGCATCCTCAAGTGGATCAGCGGCAGGCTTCCTACCCCTGAGCTGCGCTATTACGGGGTCCAGGACGAGGACGAGTATCAGCTCACAACAGAGGTCAAGGGGACGCCCACCTACCAGGTTCAGCCCAACAAGAGGGAGCACGCCGTCAAAGCCCTCGGTGAAGCCCTGAAGATGATCCACTCGTTAGATCCCACCGGGTGCCCCATTGACAATAGAATCAGTAACCGGCTGAATCAGCTTCACGAGGGCGGGGTTGACACGTCACACCTGAAAGACCAGCCAGACGAGTCACTGGTCTTCACCCACGGCGACTACTGTCTCCCCAACATAATTATCGAGGGCAGGGAGCTGAGCGGTGTGATTGACTGGGATTATGCGGGCCTCGCCGACCCCTACGCTGATTTCGCGTCATGCGTCTGGTCCATGGGCTACAACTACGGCCTTGAGGAGACCGCGGAGAGGTGGGAGCCCTACTTCTTCATGGTCTATGGCCTGGAGGATGTTGATGTGGGGAAGCTGGCGTACTACCGGAAACTGATGGATCTGTTTCCATAGCGTGAACAATATGTTTATAAAACATGAACGTTTTGTTCATAAACTGTGAACATCAGCGAGGTCTTCAGTACCCAAGAGAGGGTTTCAATCTTAAGACACATCATTTACAGGGCTGAACCACTTAGGGTCAGCTGGGTAGCAAGGGAGACCGGGACGAGCAAGGGACTGGTCTCGAAATACCTGAATTCCTTGATTTCAGCGGGGATCGTGGAAAAGGAAAACAATCATTTCCTTGTTGTTGATGGGTTACAGACTCGTGTATCCAAGATATTCCTCAACTTGGCGACGATATCCCCAAACATCTTCACGAAATACCCTGATGTGATGTCAGTCGGGATATACGGCAGTACCGTAAAAGGGACGAATACACTGGACTCGGACCTCGATCTATGGATCTACCACTCGGGGATCAGCCCAGAGGTTCTTGCCCGAATAACCCGTGATCTGCAAGAATACGGGGATGTTAGCCCGCTGTATCTGGATGACGATAAAATTGCTACCCTAAAGAGGGATGACCCTGTTTTTTACTACTCCCTGATGTTCGGCTCAATAATGCTCCTTGGTGAGAGCCTTGAGTCGATTTAATTTCCATGATTGATGGAGGGAAGTCTGTCGAGGAGAGTCCCACGCTCCCCTAAAGACGCCGAGGATGCGCTGACTCAGGCAGGCTTGTTTCTTGAGAGACTAAGACAATTGGTAGACCCCAAATAGGTAACCCAATGTTATTAATATTGATTTGAAAATAACTTCTCCATGGAGTTCTGTCCCCATTGCGGAGAGGAGATCAAGGAGCTCGTCACTTACTGTCCCCGATGTGGGGAACTGCTGGAACGTGACCTGGCTGAAAGGGGTTCGATCTCCGAGCACCTGAGTCACGGTATCGAGGTCGTGAAAAAGAGCCCGTCCATTCTCGTGCCGCAGATCATACTGAGCCTCGCAACGATGATAGGCAGTCTACTTCTCACGAAGATGTACGGAACGGATGTCGTCCTGGAGCTCCAGTCAGCGATTCTGGATGGCGGCGATCTGACTCCCTACATCCCGTTATTCAAGCTGGCTGCGGCGTACATTCTTGTAGGTACGTTCCTTGATATGCTGATCCAGCCGTTCATCCAGCACGTCTACTTGACGGCGACGCGGGAGGAGGGAGTGGATTTCGGAGCCAGCTACTCCTACGTGCTGGGTCGGATAGGCGAGTTCATCGTTGCCCAGCTCATCGTCATCGCGATTCCCGTCGCCATAGTCCTCGGAGTTATCGGCTCGATTTCCAACGAGCGCCTCATGAACATTGATGAGTTGTACTCTTGGGTCTTCCTGATTTCCTTCGTCCTGATTATCGTGTTCTCCTTCATGCTTTCAGGCATCCAGATCATGGTCTGGGAGGGCACAGGGTTCATGGAATCGTTCCGCCTCGCGGTGAGTTTCTTCAAGGACAGGCTGGGGATGCTGGTCGGTATAGGAGTCGTGGCGTTAATTGTTGGAATGGTACTACAATACATGCCACTGAGCCAGTACTACAATTTCTTACCGAACATCTACTTCAGCATCGTTGAGATTGATGTGTACCTGAGCTATAGAAAGATGAAGAGGTAGGGCTATTTGGGCCTGTACGGCCCCGAGTACTCCTCTTGGAGTATGTTGCCGCCGTCGATGACGATCTCGCTTCCCGTCAGGTAGCTTGACTCGTCCGATGCCAGGAACAGCACCAGGTTGCCGATGTCCTCTGGGCTTCCCTGTCTCCCCACGGGTATCTTGTACCCGAACTCGCGCATGGCCTTCTCGGCGTCTTCGCCCTCCTCGCTGCCCCTGAGCCCGAACGCGCTGGGGCTGTGGATGTAGCCGGGGAGAATGGTATTAACGTTGATACCATATTGGGCGGTTTCCAGGGCCAACGCCTTCGTGAAACCGATGACCGCTGCCTTGGTTGCGCCGTATGCCGTCTGGCCGCCAACAGGTGCGCCCACCATGGGCCCCGTGACGCTGCTCATGTTGATGATCTTGCCGTATTTCCTCTCCATCATGGACGGCAGCACGGCCTTGGAGCACCTGAACGTGCCGAAGATGTTGATCTCGAACATGAGCTGCATGTACGCCTCGTCCATCTCGACAAGCTTCTTCCGGGGGTAGATCCCGGCGTTGTTCACCAGGATGTCAACCCTGCCGTGCTCCTCGATGATCTCCTTGAACGCATCGGCCACCTGATCCGGGTTGGTGACATCGATGATCTTTGATGACGCCGACCCGCCTCCATCGTTGATCCTGGCCGCTGTCTCCGCTACCCTGTCAGAGATATCAGTGAGTACCACGTGGGCTCCGTGCCTCGCCAGTACCGTGCTAATCCCTGCACCTATCCCCTGCATGGCTCCTGTAATTACCGCTATTTTTCCCTCAAGTCTACTCATCCTGTTTCCTCCTGTAAGCCCTCCAGCTCATGGCCCACTTCTCGGGGTCGTTGAAGCCGTCAAACTCGATCCTGTGGTTGCTGCTGTTATGGGGGGCCGTCCTGACCAGCTCCGGGTCAGTGTACGCCTCCTCTATCACCTTCTCCACCACGGCGCACCAGTAATCGATGTCCGCCTTGCTGTACGTCTCGCATGGCTCCGGCGTGAACGGCTCCGGTATCAGCCACGGGTGGTGGCTCGTGAAGAAGCTCTGGATGCCGTAGTCAATCACCCTTCGGTTCAGCTCGGCTATGCCTATCCCCGTATCCCTCTTCAGCTCCTCAAGGCTCCACCTGGCCTGGTCAACCCGCCTGCCGGGGTACGTGAGGGTGATTCCCCTGATCTTCTTCAGCTTCTTGACCAGGTACTGGTTGTTTATCATGCTGACCTCGGCTGCCTCCCTGAGCCCCTCTGCCCCCAGCGCCATGCACCATGCGTACGATCGGACGACAACCTGGAGGTTGCCCATGAAATCCCTGACCTTGCCGATGCTCTTGGGCCTGTCATAGTCGAGGGAGTACCGTCCGTTCTCCTTTTTGATGATAACCGGCGTGGGCAGGTACTTTTCCAGCTCCTTCGTGACTCCCACCGCCGCTGACCCCGGCCCGCTGCTGCCGTGGGGGCTGCCGAATGTCTTGTGGAGGTTGAAGAACAGCATATCAAAGCCCGCCTCCTTTGCCCTCGTCACACCCATGATGGCGTTTGCGTTGGCCTGGTCGTAGCTGCACAGCCCCCCTGCGTCGTGTATGATCCCGGTCCACTCATCGATGTTGAGGTTGAATATTCCGATGTCCTCTGGGTTCGTGATGAAGCAGCCAGCCGTTCTTGGCCCCACCGCGTCCTTCAGCGCATCGGTATCAGGCAGCCCAGTGGTCTCGTCCGGGTACAGGGTGAGCACCTTGTACCCCGCCGTTGCCGGCGTCGCCGCGTCGCACGGGTGGCTGAATATGGTTGTGATGACCTCGTCCCTCTCGGGCTCCCCCCTGTCTTCGTGGTACTTCCTCATAATGAGGGCGTTGTTGTAACACCCCGCCGAGCCCCCCGGTGGCTGGAAACTGAAGGCGTCCATGCCGCTGATCTCCTTGAGGTACGTGTCGCCGAACTCGTACACCATCCCAAGCAGCCCCTGGATGGTCTCCTCGGGCTGCAACGGGTGGATGTCCCCTATCATGCCAGCCAGCTCCTCGTTGATCTTGGGGCTGTACTTCATCGTGCAGGTCCCTATCCCAAGGTCGATCTCCATCTCCATGCCCAGTGTCATCTGGCTGAGCCTCAAATAGTGCCTGAGCACCTGAGCCTGGTTCAGCTCGGGCAGGCCCGGCGGCGTCTTCCTCCTCATGGAGCCTGGTATCAGGTCCGATGCTGGCCCAACTCTCTTCTTGATCTTTTCCTCCGCCCTCGGGGGGATGAAGCCCCTCTCACCGGGTGAGGTCAGCTCGTGTATGATTGGCTCGTTCCACCGTGGCGCGTGGTACTCCCTTACCTTCACGCCAGCACCTCCCTAAGGGCCGCGTCCAGTTTCTCTATCATGTCAAGGCTGTGCATCTCTGTTACGCAGTAGAGTGCGGAATCACCCAGCTCCGGGTACTCCTTCGATATATCCTTCCCTCCGAATATGTCGTGGCCGAGCAATGCTTCGTTGATCTCCTTGACCGGCTTGCTGAACTTTACAGGGAACTCCTTGAAGAAGCCCCTGAATGGAACATCAACCCCGTTGATCTCCTCAATCAGGCCCGCAGTGTAGTTGCTCTTCTGGATGATTGTCTCGCCCAGCTCCTCCATCCCCTTGGGGCCCAGGAGGCTCATGTATACAGCCGCCGTGATCCCCCAGAGGGCCGTGGTGGTGCCCACCCAGTCCTTGGCGTTCTCACGCGCCATGTAGCTTGTCCTCTCGTAGAGCGCCTGTCCGAAACCGTACTCGCCCTCAACTGCTGTTGTCGCAAGGCTCACAAGCCTCATGGGGAACTCTGAGACATAGCCCAGCTCGTCCCTTGTGGCGATGAAGCCGCAGCTCCCGCCGCCCGCGTTCATCCTGATCCCAAGGGGCTGCGCCTCGCCGCACGCGATATCAGCGCCGTAGCTCTCAGGTGATGCCAGGACTCCCAGTGAGATGGCGTCAACCCCGACCACGCTCTCGGCTTCCACGTCGTGGGCGATATCGCTCATCTCCTTTGCGTCTGCCTCGATGACCCCCAGGTAGTTTGGGTTCTCGAAGTAGATGCAAGCCACATTGTGGCTTATCTTTGATTTCAGGTCCTCGATGTCAACCTTTCCTGTCTCCTGGTCCATCTCGACCATGGTGATCTTGATGGCGTTCCCAGGGGTAACAGACCCACAAAAGTTCTCCAAGATCTGGAGCCTCGCCGGGCTCACGTTCACTGGGACAAGTATCTCCTTCCTCTCGGTGATCCTTGACGCCATCCTCAAGCTGTTCCCAGCGGCCGCGCCCCAGTCATAAGTGGGTATGCCCGATACCTCCATGTCCAGCAGCTCGCATATCAGGCTCTGGAACTCGAAAATTGCCTGGAACCTGCCAAGGTCGCTGTGGCTCCCCCCTGCGTAGGCCGTGAGGAACTCGCTCCTGCTCTGGATGACCTCGCAGACCTTGGGCACGTAGTGCTGCCAGCAGCCCGCCCCAAGGAAGCTGATGTAATCGTTTGCAGTCTTATCCTTTGAAAACAGTCCCTCAACGTGTCTCCTCAGCTCCAGTTCGCCGGGGAGCGCATCAGGCAAGTCCATTGCCCTTTTCAGCAGTAGCCTGTCGGGTATCATCTCGGCGTAGAGCTCGTCGGCGCTTGAGGCCCCTATCTCCTCAAGCATCTTTTTCTTGATACTAGGCACCGAGTTTGGGATATATGGATGAACAAAATCCTCGCCCATCTTGAACAGTTTCATAGGTATCGGTCAGGGTTTATTCCTTTCCCTGCTGAGGCTGGATAGGAGAAGGGCTTGCCCCATCAGACCTCTGTCTGGACAGTCCTTGCTATGATCTCGTCCTGGAGTTCCTTGCCGATGTCCACGAAGTAGTCGCTGTAGCCTGCCACCCTGACGATGAGGTCAGTGTGCTTGTCCGGGTGGGCCTGTGCCTCCCTTAAGGTCTCCTCGTCAACGACGTTGAACTGGATGTGGTGGCCCTCCATCTTGAAGTAGCTGCGCACCAGCCGCAGTACTTTGTCAATGTTCTCATCGCTCTCGAAGAAACTGGGCAGGAACTTCTGGTTCAGCAGTGTCCCCCCGGTCCTGGCGTGGTCTATCTTTGCCGATGATTTGATGACCGCCGTTGGACCATTCCTGTCGGCCCCGTGAACCGGGCTGATGCCGTCGCTGACCGGTTCCCCTGCCTTTCTTCCATCGGGCGTTGCACCCGTCACCCTCCCGAAGTAGATGTGGACCGTGGTTGGCAGCAGGTTGACCCTGTACCTGCCTCCCTTTGTGTTGGGCCTGCCGTTCAAGGCGTCGTAGTAGGCGTTGAAGATGTCCACGGCGATATCATCGGCTCTGTCGTCGTCGTTGCCGTACCTGGGCGTCCTGTTGAGCAGTAGCTGCCTGAGCCTCTCGTCATCAAAGTCACCGTCAGCGGCGTCTATGAGCGCACCCAGGCTCATGGTGCCCTCTCCGTAGACGTGGTGTTTGATGGCGCTCAGGCTATCGGTTACCGTGCCGATGCCGACCCCCTGGATGTAGGTGACGTTGTACCTTGGGCCTCCGTCGTGGTAGTCCCTTGCCCTCTCGATGCAGTCGTCCACGATAATGCTCATGAACGGGCTTGGCAGCACCTCCGCGTATAGCCGCTCGATGATGTTGTTCCCCTTGATCTTCAGGTCGATGAAATAGTTGAGCTGCCTCACGTAGGCGTCGAACACGTCCTCGTAGGAGGTGAATTCACTGGGATCGCCTGTACTGATCCCCACCTGCCTGCCCGTTGCCGGGTCAACCCCGTTGTGGAGGGCAAGCTTCAGTACCTTGGGCCAGTTCATGTAGCCCGTCAGGGTGCAGCTCTCCTTGCCGAACCCGCTGATTGTGACGCAACCGCTTGGCCCACCTGCCCGTGCATCGGCGAGGCTTTTCCCCGCGTGGAGGAATTCCTTGATGATGACATCCGTGTTGAACAGGCTGGGCTGGCCAAAGCCCTCCTTGACCACGTTCAAGGCGTGTTTGAGGAACCCGTCGGGGTTCACCTCGCTGATCTGGATGCATGCGCTGGGCTGGATGAGCTTCATCTCCTTGACCACGTCCAGTATCAGGTAGCTCAGCTCGTTGACGGCGTCGGAGCCATCGGGCTTGATGCCGCCCACGTTCAGGAGCGCAAAGTCCTGGTACGTCCCGCTCTGCTCCTCGGTGATGGCCGTCTTTGGTGGCGCTGGCTGGTTGTTGAACTTGACCCAGAAAGCCTCCAGCAGCTCCTTGGCCCCATCGCGGTCCAGTGTCCCGTTTGCCAGGTCTTTCAGATAGAACCCGTTCCAGTGCTGGTCGATCCTGCCGGGGTTGAAGCTGTCCCACGTGTTGAGCTCGGTGACCACGCCCAGGTGGTAGAACCAGTAGGTCTGAAGGGCTTCCCAGAAATCCCGAGGGGGCTCATTTGGGACCCTTGAGCATACATCAGCGATCTTTTCAAGCTCCTTCCTGCGCTTTGGGTCTCCTTCGACCGCTGCGAGCCTCTTTGCCTCCTCGGCGTACCTCTTTGAGTATATTATCATGGCATCGGCCGCGATCATCATGGCCTTGAGCTGCTCCTGCTTGCCGTACGCCTCCATGTCGTTGTGGAAATCAAGTGATTCCAGCACCTCCTGCATTCGCGCCTTGAACCCGTTCAGTCCGGTCCTGTAGACTTTGTCATCGAGGACTGCGTGCCCCGGCGACCGCTGCTCCATGAACTCGGTGTATATCCCGGCCTCGAAAGCCACGTGCCACTCGGGCTCCATTGCCTCGAACAGCTTCTCCCGCATGCTCTTGCCCTCCCAGAACGGGATGATCTCGTCGCGGTACACCTTCTTGGCGGCGTCATCGGCCTTGAACGGCGTCCTCTCCCTGCCGTCCATGACCTCAAGGTCGGATACGGAGTGGCAGCACAGCTCAGGGAACGTTGGTGTGGCCTTTGGAGCTCTTCCCCTCTCCCCAACGATGAGCTCGCCCTCGCCGATGCTGATAGTCTTGTTCTCTAGTATGTGTTTGAATGCCAGCGCCCTGAAGACCGGGGTGCTGTACCTGTGGTTCCCGTTGTCCCTGTAGAACCCTGTCAACAGCTCGGCCCTCTCGGTGTCGATGTACGGCTTGGTCGAGACACTTTCGTCCCTCAATCTGGTTATTCGCTCGTTCAATCAGTGGGCCTCCAAACCTGGAATAGTCCTCTAAACCCTCATCGTCCTGCCATTCATAAATGTTGGTCGCCTACTCACAAGTTGTGACTACTTTAGGCGACCATCAAGTGTGAGTCCGCTTTAAATGCAGAAAATCAAACTCACCCCTGATAAAAATGGAGTACAGCGATATCCCGACTAGCAAGATCAGCGGATCGGGTAGGTTAACCGTGCCTGGACACGGCATATTCAAGATATCAGGCTCTGGCAGGATAAGCCCCGAGCTCATCAAGACAAGCGGCAGTAGCAAGATACCCGGCGGCCTCAAGGTGGGTGAGGTCAGGACAAGCGGGTCCACCACCATCGAGGGCGACATCGAGGCCGAGTTCATAAAGATAAGCGGCTCGGCCACCGTGGAGGGCTCGGTCAAATGCGAGGAGATTGATAAATCAGGCAGCCTGAGGATCGAGAAGAACCTCGCTTGCAATTCAGCCCAGTTCTCGGGATCGACCACCATCGGCGGCTTCGGCAGGTTTGAGGAAGAGTTGCGGAGCAGCGGCTCACTCAGGGTAGGCGGGGACATGTCCTCAGATGGGCGCATCAGGTTCAGCGGCTCCGTCAAGGTGGACAGCAAGGTGACCTCCAAATCATTCATGGCGCGGCTGGGCAGGAAGGACAGCAGGGTCCAGGGAGGCATCGAGGCAGATTACATCGAGATCGAGCCAGGCAGGGACAACTGGAGGGGCGAGGGTATCCTGGTCACCACTGATATCATCGGAAAGGAGATCATCCTGGAGAACGTTGAGTGCGACAACGTCACGGGAGACAAGGTGACGATACTGCCTGGGTGCAGGATCAGAGGGAAAATCAGGTACAGGGAATCAGTAAAAGTGGACCCCGGTACCAAGATGGACTCTGAGCCAGAGAAGATCGAATAGCTAGATCATCCCTTTCTTTCTCAGGTGGTCCGGGATGTCCTTGACAGACCTCAGGATCATGTCTGGCCCGGAGCCGTCAAGCATCTGTATGTTCTGTGTCCCTGTCAGGACCGCCACGGTGTACACGCCGGCGTTGAGCCCCTCCTCCACCCCCTTGACCGTGTCATCAACCTTGATAACGGCCTCTGGGTCGTCCACTTTGTAACGTTTCATGGAGTCAAGAATCATGGCCGGGTCCGGCCTGCTAGCCCCTACGAGCTCGCTGCACGTCCACGAATCAACCAGCCCGTCCTTGACCCATCCCAGATGATCTACCAGGGGCCTTGCGACATCAACGGGGAAACCCGTGGAGACCACTACCGCGACCCCTTCCTTCTTTAGCTGCCTGAACGTCTCCGGGGCACCATCCATCTCTCTGATCTCCGAGATGTTCCCCTTCAGGCTGTTGACAAAGTCGGCGTAGATCTCGTCAGCCTTTCCTCCCCCCAGCTCGCCTATGACAGTCCGCTTGTCCCTGCCCCTCTGGGCGTTGAGCACGATCATGGGCACCTCCACCCCGTGGTTGTTGAAGGCGTCCGCGTAGCTCTTCAGCACCAGGGGTAGGCCGTTGATCCTGTCATCCACGGTTGTCCCCGCCATGTCGAATACGGCGAGCCGGGTCCGGGTCAGGTTACCTCACCCACTCGGTTATCTCTTCGAGTGTCTTTCTTGAGGTGTTCTCGCTGAACACGCCCTTGTCAGGGTAACCGATGGGCGTCACCGCCACCACGTTCTCGTCATCCGGCAGCCCCATGGCCTCCTTAACCTTGTCGTTGCTGAACGCGCCTATCCAGCATGTCCCCAGCCCCTCGGCCCTAGCCGCGAGGATCAGCTGCGTGAACGCGATGCTCACGTCCATCATGAACGACATGTCCCCCATGTAGCCGCCCCTGCTGAATGGGACGTTGTACCCGACGGCAACGATTACCGCCGGCGCGTCTGCTATCCACATCTGCTCGTCGCAGCCCTCGGCGATCCTCTTCTTTGCCCCCTGCTCCTCGACTATGTAGAACTTCCAGAACTGCCTGTTGTGGCCGCTGGGAGAGATACGGGTCGCCTCAAGTACCCTGCTCATAGCGTCCTCCGGTATGGGCGTGTCCTTGTATGACCTGATGCTCCTGCGGGTCCTGATTACCTCGTAGAATTCCATTTCGAGTTATGGATGGGGTTGCAGGTTAAAAAACCGACTCGGTTTGAATAAATAATCCACGTTAGAAATTGACAATGTCGCAAGGCGCGGCAGCGATCCTTACGGGGACGCCCACCCACTTGGTTTTTGACTCCTACACCTTGCTCAGAGTATGGCCCTGAGGCCCCTCTGTGGTTACTGCAAAACAGTTGCGTTATTTATAGTTCAAGTATCCAACCATGGGCAGTCAAGGATACTACATCCCTACCCCTTTTACCCTGTAACTCTTCTCCCACACGGCCCGCATGGCGATGTTCTTGAGGTCCGTGAGGTGGTCGCTGCACACGATGCCGTCCAGGTGGTCTATCTCGTGCTGAAGCAGCTCGCTCAGGTCGTCGGTGAATGTGTCGTTGTGGAACTCGCCGAACTGGTCGGTGTACTTGATCTTGATTCGCCTGTGCCTTGGTATATTGACGAAGAACTCCGCTTTCATGCTGAAGCAGCTGTCCCAGACATCAAAGGTCTCTGGGCTCCTGTACACGATTGACGGGTTTACCAGGTAGCCCGTGAACGCCTCGGTCTGTATGTAGACGACGCGCTTGTTGTGGCCGATCTGGGGCGCGGCGAGGCCCCTGCCCATTTTGTAGACCCTCTGGTGCTCGGTGAGGGTGTCCTTGAGGTCCTCAAGCACCGGCCTGAGCTCCTTCTCGTAATCATAGATGGGGTCAGCGGTGGCCCTCAGCCGTGGGTCCCCCAGTAGAACTGTTTCGCGTATAACCATGTGAACCATTGGGGCGCGGCGTCTCAAAACCTTAACGATTGCCTGGGCTCACTGGCCCGGCGGCGCCACGATTTCCCTGTGCTCCTTCTTTATGACGGGTTTTTCCCGTTTCAGCTTGCGCTTCTTAAAGCTGGGGAACAGGTCTTTGTCTTTCTTGTCAGTCATTTGTCTTCCTCCGTGTCGAGTCTGTAAACGTCGTCCAGTGGGGAATATAATATCTGCGCTTTGTTCCTGTCCAGGCTGTTGAGGGCCTTGCTGAACTCGCTGAAAGTGCCCGTCGCGTTCTCCAGCACGTCGCCGCACATCTCCTTGCTGTACATGAAGGGCTCGTCCAGCTTGATCCTATAGTTCTGGAAGTTGATGCTCTCCCACTCCATTGATTTCAGCAGGCCCTGGAACTCTCTCAGGACAAGGCACCTGATGTACTCCCTTGAGCCATCTGGGCCGTTGACCAAACCATGCTTTACCAGGTCGGTGAAGCTGTCCCAGTCCTCCCACGGTATGGCGTCGCTGGCGAACTCAAGGGCATTCCCAAGGCTGAACGTTGTGTGCACGTTCTCCGTGTCAGGCTTTTCCCCGATGTACTCCAGGACCGTGTCGTCGAGGAGCGTGAACTGGTTGCACAGGGCCATGCCCGTCTCGGTGTCCCCGTCGGCGTACTCGTCTATGAGCGCCTTCTTTGTCACCCAGTCAAGGCCGTCAATGAAGTACTCAAGCTGACGGCTTCCGATTGCTTCGGTGGTTGCCTTCACCAGCTTGAACGCGTTGATATCGGCATCTGTTGTATCTTCCTTATCGAGCATCTCCTCTATCCTCCCCAGGTAATACGCCATCACGTCATCGACGGCGTCCACCTTGGAGCCGTCCTCCAGCTCCAGCTTCCAGTTGCACGCCTCGGTGTCCAGTGTCATCTCCCTGATGGATGAAACGGGGTCCGCGAGCTGCGGTGGGTCCTTGAGGTAGCCCCTCTCGTAGGCAGTCATGACCAGTACCTCCAGGCTGTCCCTGAGGTAGACCTGGAAAGGGCTCCTCACCGCCTCCCAGTTGATGTCGTGGAACCTCCAATACTTTTCGGGGTTGGCGTGGGGGTCGTTCCGCTGGTTCAGGAGCGCCCTGGCGTCCACGGTGTCGTTTGATGTCAACCGCTTGATGAAAGCCCCCCTGGGGCTGATGGTGTACTTCAGCTTGTCCCCTCGCATGTACTTTCCCGCCCTTGGCAGGGAGCCGTCGTGATTGCATGCGACGTAGTCGCCTCCCCCGGTCAACGGTATCCTTGCCACCATGAACGAGGCCAGTGCTTTCTCCAGCCTGTCCCAGATGCCTAGGTTGACTGCGTTAAAGTCCATTAGGATGCTGCTGTGGGTGGAGTAGGCGTTGCTCCTCCAGCCCGCCCCGTCCCTCTGGTTTGATACGTTGTTCTTGTACGCGTTGATGCCCTTGAAGTAGCTGCCAAGCCCCTTTACCGCATAATATCCGAACAGCTCTGCCACCCTGTCGTAGACCACGGCCTCCATGGGCGTGTTGTAGCTGGGCGATGACAGCTCAAGGTGGCTCATGTCGTCGTAGACCCTGAACCCGTTGAACGCCATATAGTCCAGCCTGTCCTCCTCGACCTTGATCCCGGAGACCAGTTTTCTCTTCTTTAGCTCCTCTATTGCCATGCCCACCAGGTGTACAACCGATCTGATTGGGAGCTGTGGCTGTGTGTTCATGGCCAGCTCGTGCTCGACGCCGCGTATCTTGTGTTCCATCAACGTTGATTCCTCGAAAAAACCGTATAATCAGTCTCATGGACTGGATAATCTATAACATTTGCCCCATCAGAGGTATGAGCGGACCTCGTCGAGTACGCCGTTTACCTTCTCGGGTGACCAGCCGTCCAGCTCGTTGAACTCGATGGGCTGGTACCTGATCTTGGGCTGGAGCTTGATGTACGCCCAGCTGATGGATTTTATAGAGTCCCTGAACTCCCCCGCCAGTGCCACCCGCAACACGCCCCTGCTATCAACGGGGGGGTTGAGGAACGCATTCTCAACATCTTTCTCTGATATGAGCGCCCTAACCTTTCCCTCCTCAACCAGTTCATCGAACAGGGGGTCGGTGACGGCCATGTACTGATTCAGCAACGCCCTCCTCGCGTCGTCTTCCTCCATGCCCCCTTCTACGCTGTAATCGAGGGCATTATCGGCCAGTTTTTTCTTGATAACCCACTCGATGGACGCGTCAAGGGACTCTATGAGCCCCTGGTCCAGCTTGTCGAAGACCCATTTCACCTCCTTCAGTGCCATCCTATCCTCCTCGGAGGGGGCCTCGGCACTGAACAGCCGCTCAATCGGGTCCAGGTAGTACGCGTTGATGTAATCAATCACACCCATCTTCCCCCCGCCCTTCAACGGTACAGTCCAGTCCCCTTCCAGGTTCAACGCGATCTCCTTATTGGATCTGATCGGCTCGTCAATCTCGGGCACCGATTTCAGGTAGCCCTTTTCAATGGCCTTCAGGACGTATGTGGTGACTCCGTGCTTCAGGAAGGTCGTATAATCAGACCGCGCCCCCTCGCCGTTCACGATGTGCGCCCTGGTGTACTTTTCACCGGCATGGGACTCGTCCCTCGTGCTCAGGATTGGGTAGTCGGTGCTGGTCTCTGAGAATATCTTCTTGGGGAAGATTGTCCTAGGCGACACCATGTACCTGCCGTCAACGTACCCTCCGGCCCCAACGAAGACCTGCCTGAGGATCATGTAAGGGATCAGGAGGTTCAAGTTATTCAGGTAGCTGTTGCGTTCAACCAGATAATTCTCGTGGCTGCCCACGGTAGTGTATGGAAGCTCCCCCCTGGGGTCTTTGGCTAGATTCGTCTTGTAGAAGTGAATTCTCTGCCCCGTCTTCTCCTCGAAAGCCCATGAGGCCAGCCTTGCGTATGCCTCGCACGCCTTGTCATATGCCACTACTTCCATCGGAGTCCTGCACTCTGGGGTGCAGACTTCAAACAGGTTTGAGTGGATGTAGCATAGCCCGCCATTTCGCAGGAAAGCCCGCGGTATCCCGTCATCCGGTTTGTGGACGAATACGCCCTTGCCCCCCAGGGCATCGAATAATTCAATTGGCAGCGAGCCCGTGGCGAACTCCTGCTCCGCCCCCTGCCACATGCTAAGCGTCAAGACACCTCTGAGCCGTCCTCTGGGCTCAAATAGTTAACGATTATCCAGAGAGGTACGAGCGAGTCAGCAATCATAGGATAGATGACTTCACTTTCTGATAATACTGAGGAATATCCCGAGAGAGATTAGCATAATGACATCGGAGATAATATGGATCCATATATTCAGTGAAAGGGAAACGATCGTCTGCCCGAGAACCGATACCGCGAAGACCACCAGCCCGAGATTGAACCTTGATTTTATTTCGAGATAGTTCCTCAAGAAAAAGGCTATTATCACTAGAGATGCCACGATCTGGACGGAATGAAGAATTATATGTGTACTATGTTCAAGGGTCATTTTCTTGTTTCTCCTTCATGGTTGACTTTATAGGGTTTATAATTTTGTAATCGGGGCTTATTTTCCCCCAGATATCCTCAAAAAGAGTAAACTCGGCGTCTAAAGCTGGAGAAATGAGGTAAAGTAGGCCATATCTCTCTCCAAGTGTCGTTAAAATAGTGTTCTCAACTAGCAGGTCCAGGTGGTACCTGATGGTCTTATAGTCTATCCCTATTACCTTCTGAATCTGTCTAGCGTTCATGGGTCGTTTCCTTAGGGCGATAATGATATCAGCACGTCTTTTTCCCCCCCTGCTTCCAGCTAGCAACCACAAAAGGGTATTTTCAAGTGCTTTACTCATATTTTGAAACCTTGTTTGTTCTATTCTACTATTTCTCACCTTTAAATATTCACTATCGAGGTTTGTTCAATTTTAGATTGATTATTTCATAATTTTGATACTAAAAACTCATAGGAGCAATGATAAAACTAACGTTTAAATACAAAAAATGTGGTAAAGATTTGGTAATAATTGGGGTATTCCAGCGCGTTCGCAAGTCCCCAAAAAAGTGATGAAATTGACAGAAAAATACAAGAAATTAATGTTAGAAAATGTACCTGCCATGAGGGAAGTACCGGCGGGTTCCGCTTATTCCCAATTTGAAACATGGAATGGTTATTGCGCATGTCTGCAAATCAAAAGCAGTTCTCTAGGAGGCGTGTTCTAGGTTGAGCGATTCGTCAGGTAAAGTGTACCTGGTTATCACCGTGATAGCCCTGATCGTTTCGGGGATAGCTCTCACAAAATCTTTCACCCTTGATGGAAATGTGAGTGCCCAGGACTCTTTGATCGCTGACCTGGCGGCCCAGGTCGATCAGTTGGGCGTAGACACGGACAGTCAGTTATCCGAACTCAACGATTCGATTGACGCGATTCAACAAACAATCGACGAGGCACAGGAAGAGACCGAGCACATTGAAGCAGAGATCGATGAAGTCATCGGCTCACTCCATGATTATGAGGCTCCCATGTCCTTGATACAGGAGATGGCTCTATCCGGTCTCGAAGAGGCCGCAACGATAGTGGCGGTCCAGTCGACGATAGACATGATCGACACCGCGGGCTTCCACGACATGTCTACGAACATCGCTAACGATGAGATCAGCTCTCGGTATCTAGGTACCGTACAAAATGTGTTGGCGGCAATCGATCTGGTATCTTGGCCCAACGCCCTACTGAAGGAGGTGGATACGTTACGTAGCCCTCTAAGCGACCTTACCGTCGCGTTGTCCGATAATAATGTAGAGGACGCCAAGGAGTCCAGCTCAGAGGTCCACCACACGCAGCATGATCTGTCCAACGGGGTCTATGAATGGCTATCAGCCCAGGAGAAGGCCGACTGGATATACCAGGTCGATCATTTGGGCGGAGCACTGGCGGTTGTACGTGTCCAATCAGCGGTTGACATGATCGACAACGTGGGCTACCATGGCATTGCCACAAGCATCGCAGACGGGGAGATCAGCTCCCGGTACCTGGGACAGGTCCGGGACACCATCTATGTGGTTAGGTCACTGCCTTGGCCCGCCGAGGTGGTTGAGGAAATCAAGACTTTCCTGACAGACCTTCAGGGCCTTGAAGCCGCATTGGCGGCGAACGACCTTGAATCGGCGATAGAGACCAGCGACGCGGCTCATGGGAGCCAGCATGATCTATCCAGCGAGGCATTTGAGTGGCTATCTGAGCAGGAGGGTGATATGACTCTCTTCCATGAAGGAAAAATGGGCAGCATGATCACGATGATATCCGTCCAGTCAGCTGTCGATTTCATCGGTTCCATAGGAACTCACGCCATGGCCACTAGCATCGCCGACGGCGAGATCGGCTCCAGATACCTTGGGACGGTCAACAAGGGGTTGGCTATAGTGGCTTCAACGGCATGGCCCGAGGAGCTCGTCTCCAAATCCCACGATTTCGAGGAGGCACTGATCTCCTTCGCAGAAGCCCTAGAGGTCAACGACTTGGAGGCTTGCACGGAAACCAGTGAGCTGGCCCACGAGACAGACCATGATCTCAGGGGGGCAGCGAACGACTGGCTGGCCGCGAACACGGACTCCTCATCCGCAGATGGGGGCGATGGACATGGCGAAGAATCGGCGGAAGGGCTGACTATCCAAGCATCCGACTGGGGCTTCAGTATGGGCCACAACGCGCCCGTGGAGTTGACCGTCACAATGGGCGAGCCCGTTGAGCTCACGGTGGTCAATGTAGGTAACATGCCCCACGGGATATGGTCACAGGACCTTAACATCAATACAGATGTCAGGGCTGGTCAGACCGTGGTTATCAGCTTCACGCCCGAGGAGGTAGGGGAATTCACGTTCTACTGCAACGATCCTCAGTGTGGAACAACGGAACAGCATGTCTCAATGACAGGCACTATAACGGTACAGAGTAGCCATTAGGCTATTTTGTTCATTTTTTTTTATTTTCTTATCTCCTTGATTCGCAGTAATGAAATGTGTTTCCTTTCTGATTTTCTTTTTTTTTGATTTGGGCACACACGACAACTAACAGCAAACATACGTGTGTGGGGCCGAATTTTATCCCACTTAACTCATGTGGGTGTCTAACCTCCCGGGTTAGATAACCTGGAATTGGCTCAAACCACTCTTCAAATGGAGATAACTTTCGACATATTCCCAAGTTTTCATTATTATTGGAATCGTGAATGTGATGAGACTTTACCCAATCCCCCTGGCTCAGCGCAAACCTGCCGCTCTGTAACTTGATAATACTTTTGCACACTCATTCGTGCGGGGTCTTTAAATTGAGTTCAGGTGAATAATTGTCAAGCTCGGGTCCTTGCTTTGGAGTGTCCAAATATTGAATGAAAATGACGCGCGCGCGTTTTCCAGAATTTACGGCCCACTGATACCATGAACAGAACGGGGCTGCAAAAGTCACCTCTACAAGCTGTTAAATAACGAAAATTGATACTAAATCCTGTGGTTTTATGGCAAAGCGTATCCCAGATGAGCTCTACGCGGACCTCGCCCTCGTCAACGGCAAGATAGCCACCATGGACGGGGACGACTCAATCGCGGAGGCCATCGCATGCAAAGGAGAGAAAATAATCAAGGTAGGCACCACCCAGGAGGTAAACGCCTACATAGGGAAGCACACCGAGGTCATCGACCTTCATGGCAAGCTGGTCACACCTGGCTTCGTGGATACCCATGTCCACTTCAGCTCGGGCGGCAGGCGCGTCAGGACAGTTGACCTGCGCTACGTACGATCAATGGACGCCCTCATCGAGGAGCTGAGGAAGAAAGCAGAGAACCTCCCCAAGGGGAGGTGGCTGCAGGGATACGGGTACAACGAGTCCAAGCTCAAGGAGAAGCGGTTCCCCAACAGGTACGACCTTGACAAGGCGTCCATGGACCACCCCATCAGCGTCACGCGGCAGGGAGGCCACGACGGGATCAGGGTCAACAGCCTAGCGCTGGAGATGGCGGGGATCAGCAAGGACACACCGGACCCAGTTCCACCATCCTACATTATGAGAGACCCCGAGACGGGGGAGCCTCTTGGTAACCTGAGGGAGGCGGGGGCAAAACCCGTCCTGGACCTCATCGCCCAGGAGCCTGTGCTCACGAAGGAGGAGATGAAGGAAGGGCTGGTCAAGACCGACACCCTGATGCTCTCGTGGGGCATCACCAGCATCCAGGAGCCCGGCGCCCCCATGGACTTCCTGCCCCTATACAGGGAGCTACTGGACGAGGGGAGAATCCACATCAGGAACAGCTTCCTCATCGCAGCCCCCTTCATGGGCCGGAGCTACCACAGGAACGAAAGGTATCAGGTGGCCACCGACCTCGCCGTCGAGGCAGGGTACGCTACCAACTTCGGTGACAACCACCTAAAGTTTGCGGGTATCAAGCTGGGCCACGACGGAAGCATGAGCGCGGGCAACTGCGCCGTCTACGAGCCCTACCTCAACTACCCGACGCCTGACAACTACGGCGTCGTCCACGGTTTCACCAACGACGAGCTAAACGACGGCAGCGCCCTCGCCGAGTTCTCACCCATAGTCATCAAGCTCCACAAGGCCGGGATGAGGTGCGGGATAGGAGCCATAGGCGACAGGGGCATCGATTTCTACCTCGACTGCGTCGAGGCGGCGTACAACGAGGCCCCGCGCCCCGACAGCAGGCACAGCATGGAGCACTGCAGCCTGCCTACCCAGGAGGCACTTGAACGGATGAAGAGGCTGGACGTAACCTCATCCACCTCAGTCGGGTTCGGCTGGGAGCTGGGGGACCAGCACAGGGGGTTCATGGGTATGGAGAGGATGAAACGGTACATGCCCATGAGGAGCTTCAAGGAGATGGGCATCGTGGCCAGCGGCAACGCCGACTGGTCCGTGTGCTCGGCCAACGTCTTCGAGGGCATCCACGTCTGCGTCAACAGGACAAGCGAGACGGGCCAGGACCTGGGCCAGAGCCAAGCCATCAGCGTCATGGACGCCATAAGGGTCTACACTTGGAACGGCGCATACATAACATTCGAGGAGGACATCAAGGGAAGCATCGAGCCCGGAAAGCTCGCAGATATGGCCATCCTTGACACAGATATCCTCACATGTGCCCCCTCAGATATCGCGAAAACCAAGGTGCTGACGACCATAGTTGATGGGAAGGTAGCCTACCAGAGGGATTGAGCCCCTCCTCTATCAAGTTAGAACTCAGGACTCGATCTTCTCTTCCCCGTCGTCCTCTTTCATCAGCACTCGTTGGGCTAATTTAGGCGCGCGCGCATGTTTAGAAGTGGTGGGGCTGGAAGGAATTGAACCCTCGATATTCGGGTTTCCCCAATCGCTCCAGAAATTCGTCATTCCCCGAGGGGTCCGTTTGAATTTCTTATTTTCTGGAGCCCAACGTCATAGCCACTAGACCACAGCCCCGCCAACACTCTGCATGCGAAAATAGGTTATAAGTTTAACTCACGTTTTCCTCCCCGTACAGGAACTGGTACTTCTGGTTGTCGTCCAGAATGTAGAACTTCAGGGATTTATCCCTCTCATGAAGCATGATTGGCTTCATCCTGAACTCGGACACCCTCACCAGCTCCTCCATGGATGACAGCGGGTGGACCATTAGGCCCCGCACCGGGTCCACGGGGGTCCTGATGAGCATCTCATCGAACTCCTTGATTATGAGTCACGGTGATCCGTCCATGTCCTCTCGGGGCGGTTCTGGATGAAAAACGCGGATGCAAGTACCAGGCCGCTGAAGGCCGTTGAGCTGAACATGACCGTGTAATCCCTCTTCGTGTAAACATCCGGCTTGTAATCCATCTCAGTGTAGGATATGCTCTCGGATCTCTCTTGGTGCAGCCCCTCAAGGCTGATGTACTTGCCCACCTTCTCGTTGAAATCAAACACGATCACCAGTTCAGGCTCGAATATCTCGTTGATGTACCTCTCCTCGATGAGCCCAGTGAATTTAATGAGCGGGCTGACCCTGATGCGCCTCTTTGCCGCCCCTATCCCAGTCTCGGCGGCAAGCCTGTCAAACAGCTCCGTTATGTTGTACACGTTGAGGCTGATGGAGAACGGTTCATCCGTGAACGACATGTACTCGTGAGCCTCAGGGAGGTCCAGTATCTTCATCCACCTTCCCTCGGACTCCATGCAGATGCTGTAGCTCACATCCCTCCTCAGGTTCGAGGGCGGGGACGACGAGAGAAAGTAAGCCCGGACTCAGGGTCGGCCGTTCATACCGGCTGAGAATCAATTACTCAATCCCACTCCCTGAACTGATTCTCATTACCGGGATTTTCCCACAGAGGCTTGAGGATATCTCCTCCGATGATGTGGCCAAAGAGGGATTCAGTTCAAAGACCGAGTTCATCGCGGCCATCAGCGGGGTATACGGGGGCATATCACCTGAGGATGATGTCTGGGTCGTGGAGTTCAAGTATCTCGGGTTCACCGATACGTTTAAACAAGATAGCAGTGGATGGTAGTCGGGTAACCGGCCAAAGGGCGTGGGACCCACCCGATCCCATTCCGAACTCGGAAGTTAAACCACGCTCCGTTTGCGACATTAGTGATGTCTTCGGCTTCGCGAAATCGTGAAAGCTGGCAGCCCACCTTTCTTTTCA
>SDBS01001249.1_pt1 | contig 25970 bp, 27 predicted proteins | sample 2277091 | NCBI WGS metagenome assembly SDBS01 (sample SAMN10404972, study PRJNA504765) | marine sediment metagenome | isolation source: marine sediment core GS10_PC15, 163 cmbsf | place: Arctic Ocean: Southern Knipovich Ridge | collected 2010
TTTCTCTTTATTCGTAAAAAACCAAAGGTGATTGTATATTTTTAAAGACTGGTTGCAAGCGTTAGGTAAGTTAGAGTATGTCCAAGGTAGGGAGAGACCTGATGTAGACTGTATTTTATGCGCAATAAAAGAGCATGATAAAAAGGTAATTGATTTAACGTATTATAAAGACGACATAATTTTCATTATATTAAATTTATATCCTTTCAATCCCGCACATAGTATGATAATACCTAATCGACATATAACAAAATTTACAGATTTAACTAAAGATGAGATACTACGGATTTTCAGAGCAGTACAGGGACTACAGAATTTGATAGATAATTTATATAATCCACGAGGATATAATATCGGATTCAATCAGGGTATTGCCGGTGCTAGTATTCCACACTTACATTGTCACGTAGTACCCAGGTATGGGACTGAACTTGGGTTTATTGACATTATCGGTGAAACTCGAGTTGTTCCAGAAGGATTAGAGTCTATACAAGCGAAAATGGAGAAGAATGTTAAGAATTTTTTAAACAAACAATTCTTTGAATCATTCTGACAGGTTTTTTATTTGATTACTAAATATCCGCAAGGATCATATTTAAAAAAAGAAAGAAAAAAAACATTAATTCTTTGACTATAATCTCGATGTCGAAAGTTTTTTACGTTTAATTAGGGCAATGCTTACTCCAACAATTGCAATAGCCCCCAAAAGGGAAAGTGGTTCATAACCAGGAATTCCGGGAGAAGGAGATCCTTCCTCAACTACCCTTGGTTTTAGTGTAAGAGCAACTACTCCATCATAACTTACCGAAGAAAAATTCAAAACACCGTTGTCATCATATTCAAATCTGATATCTAACGTCTTTTTCTGATCATAATTACTCCAAATAGGTACAAGAAACGGGTTTGTAGCAGCCACATTGTACCATACATGAAATCCATTACCTGATTTCTCAAGTCTGAAGTCAGTATCATAAGTTAATGCACTTTGAAGAGTATCATTCCAATCTGAGAGTACATAAGTCCAATTAGTATTTGTTGCGGTAAAAAGTAGATAAAGGTTATAGCCATAAGACGTAAAACCATATCCAGGCGGTATCATATAATCTAAAGGATATGTATAAAATAGGCTCGAATACTTATAAAACATGAGCAAATTTGCAGTGGTTTATGAGTTTATTTTTTATATAAATGTTTGTTTTATCATCTTCAAACCTTAAACATAGATACTTATTAATTTTGAATTCATTCATATTTTAATTTTAAGACTATCTTGCTAAATTAAAGAATGGTTTATACAAAAATATTTACACACTCAAATGGTTTTGTTCAAACATGAAAGTCTTTAATTTTTACCATATGCTAAAATTAGAAAAAAAAAATAATTATTTTAATTTTTTTGAACCTTAAACTATTTTATCTTGTAGCGCTACGTATATCAGCAGCAGTAACACGCTTTCTTTTATCAGCTTTACAAACCTTAATTGCTTCTTTGGTTGCTGATGCGGCGCTAGTTTCTAAATAGCCTATTAATTTATCAAGTGCTTCAGCTGCCACCAGATCAGCTCCTTCCTTTTTCAATGCCCCTCTAATTAGCTTCTAATTAGAGATAAGGCGCCTGATAGGAGCTGTCTCGTATGTTTACGAACTGTAAACTTAATTCGCGATATACCCATCAGATTTCTTTTTTGCTGCTGGTTTTGCTGTTGCTGCTGCTTTCTTTTTAGCCATATTTTTTGATCCTCCACAAATTTATTAAATTTCAATTTTTTTGAGATTATAATTAAGTATAACTACTCATTTCTATTATATAAATGTTATGATTCGGATAGATATATTAATCAGATCTCTTTAAAGAGATCATATGATTCGAAAATGAGATCGTTTTATTAATGTTAGATTAATTTTTCCGACAAAACAAATTTTTATTTAATAGTAGATAAAGCCTTGATTACTTATTCTTTTAAAGATTTACTTTTTTTTATGTTTCGAAACTTCTTCGCAATTTTTTATTAAACACTAATTAAAAAATTAAAAATTTTGAGCAACACAGAAATATAAAAGTTAAAAGTATTATTAGATTAGATTCCTACACCTAGATTTTGTATTTTTTGACTCTTTCACCTATTTCAATGTTAATAATAAAACCTTTGAATCTTTCGAAATAATAATTTTTCTAAAAATAAAAATTAAAATACTAAATTTGAAATTAAAGTATTATAAAAAGAAAAAACAAATTTGAGGATTTAATTTTCAGTTTTAACATTTACCATGTCAGATATTAATAAAACTAATCAAACTGAAATAGAAAAATCACTCCAAACATTAGGGTTTACTAAAAACGATTCAAAAGTACTGCTGACTCTCTGTAAATACAAAATCTTAAGCCCAGCAGATATCGCGAAATATTCTAATGTTGATAGAGCGAGAGTTTATGATTCGTTAAATAGGTTAATAGAAAAAGGGTTTATTCAAAAAGAACCCATTAAGAGAGGCGCGAATTATCAGGTAATTCCAATTGAAAATATTTTTAAAGTTATCCGTGAAGAATATAAACGGAAAATTGAAGAAACGATGAATTTAGAAAAAGCAATAAGTGCTTTAGAAATAAACAAAGAAGAATCAGAACCAAGAGTCTGGGCTATAAATTCAAGACTAAAAATCAGAAAAAAAATTAAAGAGTTAATTAATTCCGCAAGAAACAGAATATTTTTTATAATAACTCCTGATTTACTCATGCAAGAACTTGGTGGGTTTGATTGGATTTTAAAAGAATTATGGAATAAGAAATTTTCTTCAAATATGCAAGTTGTTATTGCTTTAAAATATAGGGAATCTTTAAAGGAAGAAATTAAGAAATTATTAAAAATTTCAATAATAATCCATTCTATTGAGGGAGACAGTGTCATTCCTTTTGGACTTTTAATTACTGACAATCAATTCTTACTGACAACTCTAGATAGTGTGAGAGAAGCGCCTGAATATACATCAGGTTTATGGTTAGAACATGGAACTTCAAGACAAATTATTGGTTATGAACATTTATTCAAACATTTTATCACATCAGAGTGTAAATTAATACAATTAACAACCAGAACTAAAAATGCTCCAGTTTTAAATCAAAAACTTTGATTAAATTAAATATTACTAATTGAAAATTTTAAAAAAATTTAAATTTAAATCGGCATAAACTGAATTATACCTAAGACTTAAGTAAAAGTAGGGATAAAGCGAAATGTCTTACCGCGGAAAGGTAATTCTTTGTGGAGATGCTGGTGTGGGCAAAACCAGTTTATTAGCTCAATATGTTGATGGTAAATTTAGTGAAAAATACCAACAAACAATCGGAGCTAATTTTTTAATAAAAGAAATGGTTTTAAATAAAATTATTGAAAAACTTGAATTAAATAATCCTAATTTAAAGGAAGATATTAAAAAAAAAGGATTTAAACTCTATTTCTGGGACTTAGGTGGTCAAAAGCATGCTTTATTCGCAAATGAATATTATTTCGTACAAGCCGTAGGTGCTATGGTTATATTTAGTTTAAGTAATGTATCATCCTTCGAAAACCTTGATTTTTGGATATCAAAATTGAAGGAGTTAAGTGGGACAATACCTTTTGTCATTATAGGTAATAAATCGGATCTTAAAAGAGAAATTACTCAACAAATGATTGACGATAAACTAAAAAACATAAAGGTGCAATATTTTGAGACTTCAGCAAAATTAAATGAAAATGTTGATAATGTCTTTCAAAGTTTATCAGTGCAAATTCTAAACACCTTGAAATAACATTTAAACTTTTTAATAAACTCTCATTGTAACTTATAAATTTAAGTCTTTATTAGATAGAATAGTAAACAGAAAATATTCATAATGACTATTTTAATTATTCCAATTGCTCCACTATCCCGTACAAAATCTCGACTGCGAAAATATTTCTCAAACGATCAACTTGTAGAATTAACGATTGCAATGTTCAAGGATCTTGGAAAAACTTTATCAAACGTCTCGTGTTATAACCAGAAAGTTGTATATTGTAATGCTCTTGAAATTTTGGACCTTGCTGAGAATTATAATTTAATAGGAGTAAAAGAAAAGGTAACATCTCCTCCTAAATCTTTTGATCAAGTAATTAGTGATTTAAATAAGATAGCTATCAACCAATTTAACAGTGAGAAGACAGTAATCTCTTTTTTAGATTTAATATTAATTACTGCTGAAAATTTTTATGATATTCATAACCTCATACAAGAAAATCAACTTGTAATATGCCCTGCTATTCAATCAGCGGGGATATCCATTTTAGGAAGAAATCCATCTGATGTTATATCTACTTTTTTTTCAGATCCAAATACTCCCTCCTTATTTGCGTTATTGAAAAACGCGGCACAGCTGAATATAAAAAAAATTGCTATATACGATTCATTTCGGGCTAGTTTTGATATCGATGTGATTCAAGACTTAATCTTAGCTTTTGAATACTTAAAGATATTTAAATTGACACACACAGAGGTTTTTAAGTTCCTAAACAATAACTTAAAATATTCTATTAAAAAGAAAATTGCGAGAAATAATCGTACATTTAAGATTGTAAAGAGAGAATAAAATTAGAATGAAAAAGTGATATTTAATTTCAACTGCTCTTTAAGTATTTCTTCAATAGATTTTTGAAATTCTTCTCTTTCACTTTTTAAGGCACTTAAATATCTAGTATAATCTTTATTCTTTCTTGATAATGATAAATCTAAACTTTCTAATTTTATCGTATTTGAGGAGATCTCATTCTTTAAAGTTTCTAATTTCTTAGCTAATCCTGCTTCCTCTATTTTTGTTTCAGTGCCTTTAATTTCGTTTTTAATTTGGATATAATTCTTAATATTTAGTTGTAAGTGCTTTTCATTAAAAATTGCATTAATCTGTTCAATAGATTTATTTCTTGTTTCCGATTTTAAATTTAATTTGGGTGAATCTGCGTCTTCTAAAACATGTCGTAATTGTACCAAAAGACTAGTGAATTTTGGTAAATCTTTTTGCTCATTTATTAAGACCTTGATAGGATTTTTAAGGAAATCCTTAAGATAATTCAATTCAATATTTGGAATGTGAAATGCTCCTTTGTCTAATTCAAATTTTAACTTTTTTAAGGCTTTTTTAAATCCTAATTCGTCATTAATCTTTATTCGTAATTGAAAGAGTCTTTCTTTTTCGGTTTCTAAATCTTTAAATAACTGATTTTTCTCTAAATCTAATAGCTGATTGTTTAATTCTTTCTGTCTTTTTTCTCGAATCCCTACTTGTTGCTCAAATTCATCTAAATCAACCTTCGAATGTTCAATATTTTCCTTTAAATGAATGATTTTGGGTAATTTTTTAAGTAAATATTCAGCTTCCTTTACTTCCTTATATTTTTTTCTCATTACATTATCTAAAATTCCCTGTTTTTTCCCCAATTTGCGAGTTATATAATTTAATTCCTTTATTTCTCCCTGAACTTCTTTTTGGAATTTTGGTAATGATTTTCTTGCGATTTCATTAATGCTTGTAAATAATTTTTTTACTGAATTTAATAAATCCATAATGATATCGTAATTAATCTCATCTTTAGGAATCTCGATTTCATCAATTTCTTTTCTAACTCTATCAGAGAAAAAATTTAATGATCTCTGAGCCTTTTGATCTATTTTTTCCTTACCTACTTCTAAAAAATGATCTAAACATACTTTAATTTCAATAAGGATTTCTTTAATGTCTGATATTGTTTTTTTTACGACTCTCCTAATCTTAAAAAATTGAGAATTTAACCTATCTTGATAAAAATCCTCAAAATCCTCTAAATTTTTTTCAATCATTTTCAGCTATATTTCGTTTTATTTTTTTGCTTTAATAATCTTTCTACCATTCATATATTTCTGAAGTGTTTCTGGAATTGTAATTGAGTGATCTTCATTTTGATAATTTTCAAGTATACAACAAATAGTCCTCTCTGTTGCAATTGCTGTTGAATTTAAAGTATGTAAGATTTCCTTCGACTGTTGAGAACCAACTTTTCCCATTCTAATCTTTAATTTTCTTGCTTGGTAATCTAAACAATTACTACAGGAGACCAATTCTCTGTATGTTTCTGATGAAGGAAACCATGCCTCCAAATCATATTTCTTAGATGCATTATCATTTAATTCTCCCGAGGCTATATTCACAATTCTATAAGGCAAGTTTAATTCTTTGTAGATCTCTTCTGAATTTGCAATTAATTCTTCAAAATACCTCCAAGAGTTTTCTGGAGAACAAAAAATGAATTGTTCAACTTTTTCAAAACGGTGAACTCTAAATATTCCTAAAGTATCCTTCCCATGCGATCCTGCTTCTCTTCTAAAACAAGATGAAAGTCCGGCATATTTAATAGGTAAAGTGCTTGGATCAATAATTTCATCGTAATGGTAAGCAGCTAGTGTTTGTTCAGATGTAGCAATCATATATAGATCCTCATCCTGGATTTTATATAATTGATCTTCAAAATCAGCTAATTCTGCTGCTGCCTTCATTATTTTATGTTTAGTGAAAAAAGGTGTCCACATTGGAATGAAATCTTTACTTGTCAATTTTTCCAATGCAAATCTTAGAAGGGCTAAATTCAGTAAAACTGTATCTCCCTTTAAATAAAAAAACCTTGATCCTACTACTTCTGAAGCTTTTTTAGTATCTGCACCATCTATTTCTTTTATTAAATCAACATGTGATAAGGGCTTAAAATTAAATTGGGGTAAATCTCCAAAAGTCCTCAAAATTTCATTAAACTCTTCAGTTTCTCCACTTGGTACCGACTCATGCAGTATGTTACCAACACCATACCGATACTTCTCTCGCTGCTCAAGAAACTCTATCTCATCTCTTTCTAAGGCTTCTATCTTCTGTTTAGTATCTTTAGAGCTCTTTATTGCTTCATCTGCTTTCTCAAATTCCTTCGCTTTTCTAAACTGTCCGATTTTAATTGATATAGCATTTCTTTCTTTTCTTAAATCTTGTAACTCTTGAAGTGTATTTCTCCACTTTATATCAAACTCTAATACTTTTTCAGCGTTAATCAGATCCTTAAATCTTCTTTTTTCTGAACTTATAATTTTTTCAAAACTCTTTCGAAACAATTCAATATCAAGCAAAATGAAACCTCTTAAGCGAATTAAAACATAAAATATCTTATCAGATTAATTTGTAATTTAGTTGAAATCTCTAATACATTATTAAATAATTTTTTCATAAATAAAAAATTCACGATGGAGATCTCTTAATTTTAAGACTTTTCATCTCTTATCACTATTTCTAAGGCAAAACCAAAAATTAATATTAAATTCTATATTTAATAGCATTAAATCAAAAAGTAAAACATATTATAAGTTGATTAAGTTCGCATGAGTTCTTCATCCGCAATTCGACCAAAAAACTTTCGAGAAAGAGTATTTTTTCGTAATCTTAGATCTCAAGTTGATGGAAACGCCAGAGTAGATTATGGGTTAACACAAATTATGGGAATCGGTAGAAGATTCGCACAAGCTATTGCATTTGTGGCAGCAATCGACCCAAAAGCAAGGATCGGAGCATTACCTGAGAAAGATTTGAATAGAATTGAAGAAATCATTACAAAGCCGATTGAAAATGGAATTCCAAAATGGATGGTCAATCGACTAAAGGATCTACGCACAGGTGAAGATCTCCATGTAATAGGGAATAGACTTGAAATCAGTGTTAAAAGAGATATTGACCGAATGAAAAAAATCAGAAGTTACAAAGGTGTCAGACATCACTTAAGATTGAAAGTCCGAGGGCAACGTACAAAAAGTACTGGGCGCCACGGTTTAGTAGTCGGTGTTATACGAAGGAAATTAAAAGCCCGCGAGAATTAATTATTAAAGATGGTGAAATATGGGAGATCCACGTCGTAACAAGAAAAAATTCAAAAAACCGAAACATCCGTTTCAAAAAGAACGAATAAAAGAAGAACTAGAATTTCTGGGTAAATACGGACTACGAAATAAGCGGGAATTTTGGAAATCGCGTACAATACTCGCAAATTGGAGAAGGTTAGCTCGGCGTTCTCGAACTTTAACTAAAGAAAAGGCTGTTGAAGCCCGCCAAACGCTTATTCGAAAATTGGATCGATTAGGAATAATTGGTGCTGATGCAGCATTTGAAGATGTACTCCTTTTAAACGTAGAGGATGTATTAAAAAGAAGATTACAAACTCTCGTCTACGAAAAAGGACTTGCGAGTACGGTACATCAAGCAAGACAGTACATCACACACGGACACATCCAAGTAGGTGCGAAAAAAATTGATGCCCCCTCTTATATCGTTAAAAGAGATGAAGAAAATTTTATACGATTCGCCCCAAACAGTCCTATATCAGCAGTAAAAGAAGCAAGTTAATGGTGATTAAAAATGAGTGAAATGAAATGGGCAATAGTTCATATTTTCTCGAGCTATAATAATACTATTGTAACCGCAACTGATCTCTCCGGAGCTGAAACATTTGCAAAATGTACAGCAGGAATGGTTGTGAGAGCAAGTCGAGATGAATCATCTCCTTACGCGGCAATGCAGTGCGGTTTCCGCGTGGCTAACGATCTTAAAGATAAAGATATTAGAGGAATTCACATTAAAGTGAGAGCTCCTGGAGGAAATAAGTCGCAAACTCCTGGTCCTGGTGCTCAAGCCTGTATTCGTGCTCTGGCGCGCTCAGGCTTACGGGTTGGCAGGATTGAAGAAGTTACTCCTAAATCTCATGACCATTGTAGGAGAAAAGGGGGCCACAGGGGTCGCCGCGTGTAAAAATCTCTTAGGAGATTACTCTGCTTCAAGATCTAGCAATTTTATTTATTTGAATTTGCTCCTATTTTACTAGGAAACCTTTTAGCAAATTTTTCTTTCTGTTCAAGATAATTATTTATAAAATTCAATAAAAAATACTCACAAGATAATACTCGTTCCATAGGCTTTACATTTAGTTAAAAAATAGTATGAATACTTAAAGAAATCCATTTTCTTTAAGTTGAAAAGAAATTTTTGAAATCGTCTATTTATAACTGTATCGTTTAATCCCCACGATAAATAACCAACGACATAATGAGAAAAATATTGCACTTCCCAATTTGAGTTATAAAAACAGTCGCCAATAAAACGACGAAATAAGAGCATTTCCTCACCTAATAAATTAGGCCAACTAATGCAAATAAATGGACATTTCTTTGCTACAAAGGTTTTTGCTACAAGATGATCATTTTTCATCCCAGAACAAGACATGACAGTTTTATATCCTAAATTATTGATTTCTTGTATAAAGTGAACTATTCCGTTATCCACATTGTTTATTACTCCTAAAATTTCTATATCCTCGGAAAGCAATGCGGTTTATTCTCCTATCTTATAATTAGATGTGATTTTTTCATACTTTTTGGATTTGAAATCAATTTAGAGTTAATATAAAAGTATATTTAAATTTTTCTAGCTGGTTTCAAATTTAAATTAAATATATTAACACAGTTTCAAATCTAAATTATCTCTAAGACACATATTAAAGAAACTATCATTAAAAAAATATAAAAAATTAGGATAGTAAGAATCAACATTTGAAAAACTGCCTGAAATAAAACTAAGATATCAGACTGTTGTGGGGGAAATCTTTGAAGTTCTTTTAACAATCTATAAAAAATCTCTTCAAGAAAAAGCTTGAGTTTTTTAATATAAATTCAGAATACTGAATATTAAGTTTCTATGAAGAGATGAAGAGATAATGCACCGTGAAGATTAATAAAACTAGAATATATGTTGGATTTATTTTTATTTATTTTACTCTCGCAATATTCGAATTTTATTACATTAGCGTTTTGCTTTTTTACATTTAAGTGATGTTTTTTGTCTTGCATAATTATTTAAATGAATTCATATTTGTGATAATTGCTATTATATAAGGAGAATTAAGTGACTTTAATGGCTATCGAAGAGAAGGTAAATCATAATTCACTTGTTCTGGAAAAACTCTCATTTGGAACCCACCTTTGTTATTTATATGACAATAAAAGTGATTTATTAGATATTTTAGTGCCATTCTTTAAATTAGGATTAGAAAATAATGAAAGTTGTTTATGGGTAATTTCAAAAGACTTAAATAAGAAAGAAGTCATGGAATCTCTCAGAAAAGAAGTAAAAAATCTTGATTCTTATTTAAGCAAAGGCCAGCTTAAATTATTTGAAAATGATGAGTGGTACAGGGATTCTGGCGCTTTTGTTGCCAAAGATGTAATAAATGAATGGTTAAAACATTTAAATAATGCTTTGAAGAAAGGTTTTAAAGGATTAAGGTTAACTGGGGATATAGGATTATTAGATATGAAAGAGTTGGAATCTTTTATAGAGTATGAGATCCAAGTGAATTCCATCTTTGAAATTGAAAAAATTGTCGCTGTCTGTTCATACAAAGTAGGCAATTATAATAAATTTCAGCTGTTAGACATAGCTAGTTCTCACCAATTTGTATTGACCAAAACCTTAGGTGATTTAAAGATAATTACTAATGCTAGTCGTAGCCTAGCTATTAGAGAAAATGAAATAATTAAAGGTAAGTTACAGAAGTTGCAAAATATTGAGAATTTAGGATTACTCTCCCAAGGATTATTTCATGACTTTAAAAACTTTCTTGCGATTATCAAGGGAAACGCTGAATTAGCTCAAATGAATCTTGAATCTGGAGAGAATTTATCTCGATTTTTACAGGAGATTTGTGATTCAGTGACTAATGCTACAGAAATTATTCAGGAGATTTCTAAATATGGGGTAAGTAGTGGTACTAAAAAGAAAACATCAGATGTAAATAAGATTATCACGAGATTAATGGAACTATTGAGACATACACTAGGGTCAAACATTACGGTTGAACAGGATTTAAGCAGCAATTTAAATGAAATTGAAATTGATTCAAGAAAATTAACACAAATTCTCATAAACCTTGTTTTAAACGCAAGAGATGCTATGCCAGAGGGAGGTACAATTACTATCAAAACAAAAAATCACTTAATAGCAAAGAACTTAGAATTGGATCGGTTTTCTTTAAAAGGAGGGAAATATGTGACTATTTCGATAAAAGATACAGGGATTGGAATGGATAAAGAAATCCAAAAAAGGTTATTTGATCCCTTTTTTACTACAAAAGGTTCTGAGGATGGCACAGGACTCGGTTTGCCAATGGTAGAACATTATATACTACAAAGTAATGGAGCAATTACAGTTAAAAGCCAACCTCATAAGGGTTCTTGTTTTACAATATATCTGCCAGCAAGTAAAAAATATAAAACGTAAGAGATGAAAAATATTTTTAACTTTACTTGTTGCAATTTTTAAATGTGTTTTGAAGCTCTTATCGCATATTTAAAATCAATCCTAAATAGATTTCAATAGTGGTGGGTTTTTCGATATTAAGAATCTTTTAGTATTATTACATAATAATGAAATTATTGACATTATTAGTTAAATTATAAATTTCTGAGATGTATATGAGTCTTTTTGAAGAGAAAGAAGAAAAGTATATAGAGTGCGTTGGTGGTGTTAAATTACACACAATTATTATTGGCTCAGGAGAACCGATAGTTTTTTTGCACGGTTTCCCTGATTTTTGGTATGGATGGAAGGATATAATATTAGATCTGAAGGATGATTTCAAGCTAGTAATTCCTGATACTCGAGGTATAAACCTCTCTGATAAACCAGAAGGAGTTGAAAATTATACAACAGATATTTTAGTTAAAGATATAAAAATTCTGAGCGAAAAATTGAAACTTGGTAAATTTACTCTTGTTGGACATGATTGGGGCGGAGCAATTGCGTGGGCTTTTGGACATAAATACCCTAAACTATTAAAAAAACTTATAATAATAAACGCTCCGCATCCTAAGGTTTTCATGAATAAGCTTCGAAAGAATGCTAAACAAAGAAGATCAAGTGGATATATTTTTCAATTGATTAAACCCGGTGGGGAACAAAGTCTACTAAAGAATGATATGATGGGCTTAAAAGCCGCTGTTTTTGGAACTGTTCGAAATAAGAATGCATTTACCGAAAAAGATAAGCAAAAATATATTGAATCATGGTCTCAACCGAAATCTATATTATGCGGTGTTAACTATTATAGAGCAAGTACGAATAACCTAGAACCCGCTGATGTAATTGAGGTTCCCACACTAGTGATTCATGGAATGAAAGATAATTTTATTAGGCCAGTTATTCTTGAAGGATTAGGAGAATTTGTAAAGGATTTAACTATTGTCAAAGCAGAAAACGCAAGTCATTGGGTAATGCATGATGAACCAGAACTGGTCGCCTCAAATATCAGAGAATATTTATCCAAATGAGATTTTAAGTTAATTATAAAATTGAATCAATAAAATAAGCATTTCCTCATAAAACCGGAGCTGATTGGGATGCTAACAGTCATGTGGATGGTATGATGAAAAAATGTTCACTATGGTTTGATGATAAAATGATACTTGAGGATGGAATATTCAAGGAAAATGAGCTTCTCACGTTTAATTAACATTTTTTAACCTTCCTATTTCTATTTCAATTATATGACTTTTAACGATTCATTTAGTTTTGATATCGGAAACAAATATATTAGTGAAATGTTTTTAAATACTTAAGAACAAAGTATAAGAGATAACCAAATCACATCACTAGTTAATCATCAATGAGCGAAGAAGAGAAATTTAAAGAAATAATTCAGGAAATTAATGAAATCTACATTTTCTTAACCCAGCAAGAACCAACTCCAGATGATGAAATCGAAGCTCGTGTTAAATTAATTGAGAAGACCAAAACGCTTATAACATTGAATGCTCCTCAAGTAACCCTTAATATGCAACTTTTCGAAATTGCATTATCAGGGTTAGAGAATTGGGAAACACTTGACTTATGGTTTATAGAATCTGAATTACCTGGATTAATTCAAAGCATCATTAATTTAGGTGAATCTGAATCCAAACCATCTGTACCAGAAGAGCCCAAGGAGCAAATAAGCCCTTCAGTAGAACCAAATTCTAAAACAGAATTAGAAGCAGAAATTGAAACTGAAACGAAAGGAGTATTAAAACCAGATCGTTTTGACATTAATGAGATTGTAAGTAAAGTTTCTGAACAGTTTAAAGGAGAAATTGATGGACTTAAACAAAAAATAGATGTTTTAAAGCATGAATTAGATAAGAAAGAAGAATCTCTTAGAAATGGTTCTTCTAAGAGGATAATAAAGACAATTAGACCTAAAAAGAATGTAAAATTACCTCCTCCAAAAATTAAAATTCCTATAATTAAAGGTCCTAAGATTCCCCCTAAAATTAAAATTCCAGAAATCAAAGTTCCTAAAGCTTCCCCTAAAATTAATATTCCCGTAAAATTAAGTCCTAAAACTCCCACTAGAATTAATATCAAAGAGAAAATTGGATTAGAGGAGCTTAGTAACCAAAAAGGGACAAATTCAATTAAGCAAGTACAGGCTCAAATTGCAGAAGAATTACAAAAATTAACAATTACACCTGTATTTGATGAAGAATCCAAGATTAAACAAGAACAACTTAAAGAACCCGAATCAATAATTGACATCCTTGAAGAATCCAAAACTTTACCTCCTCCCCCTGAACCTGAATTCAAACTAAAACAACCAGAAAAATCAGAATCAATCTTTGATATCCTTGAAGAATCTAAACCTCTAACGCCTCCACCTGAATTTAAATCAGTGCCTGAGGATACTAAAGTGTCAGTTGAACCTGAAGGCTCAGAAGAACCCGATTTATTTTCAGAAATAATGGAAGAAATAGGACCAATTCCCGCTATTCCTAGTTCAGATTTTTTAACTGAAATACCCAAAGAATTTGATCCCGATATAAATATAATAGAAGAATTAGATCCTCCAACAAAATCTCCTGAGTTAGATTTTAATTCTGCTTTACCATCGAATATGCCAAAACTCGAAATTCCTGAATTAGTAGAAAAACTAGATCAAAAGGTTAAATTGCCTGAACCGAGTGTTGTTCCTGAGAAACCTGAAGAGCTTAAAAAAAATAGCGTGATCTCTGAAGTAACCCTAACGGAAGTAGATGCAAATGATGAGAAACCTAAAGTCCCTTTTATGGCTAAGAAACCTAAAATTGCAACCGTTAGTGTTGAGGAGGTAGATACAAAATATATGAAATCTAGTGGAACGGATTTGTTTAATGTCTTTTCCTCTGTTGGAGATAAGAAAACTAAAAAATCGATTTCAAATCTCGAATTATTTAGTGAAATTCCTACAAAGCAAAAGAAAAAGGAAGCTTTTGAATTACCTGAAAATACTAATATATTTCCTAAATTTAGTTCTCCTACTCCTGAACTGCCAGAAAGCGATGAACTAAAGCCTTTTTCAATAGAAGAATTACCTACGGATAAAGATTCATTATACCAAGAATTGATTGCTCTTGAAGGGAAAAGATATTCCATAGAGAAAAACTATAAAGTAATTGAGAAAAAATATCACGAAGGCTCAATTGATGAAGTTGGTTTCAACAAACAAAATAATGAGCTTAAAATTAAACTAGATGAAATTACATCGAGAATCAATAAAATTCGTAGATTTATCACAAGTTTATAATTTAATTATTAACTTTACGACTTAATTGTAAAAACTGGTGGCATAGAGTTTTTATGTCTTCCTTTTTCTATCAATCCTTTAACCAATTCTATATCATCCTCATTTAAACCTGCTAATGATAATTGATTATCAATTCTGTATAGGATCTCGTCTAACTTATCATATTTTATGCCGATTTCATCCTCATCCGTTTGTCCATCCCATAATCCTGCAGATGGTGGTTTTTTAATGATGACATCAGGAATCTTTAATAACCTAGCTATTTCTCTCACTTCACACTTATATAAGCTTCCTATTGGTTCAAAATCAACTCCACTATCACCATACTTCGTGAAATAGCCAATTGATAATTCACTCCTATTACTTGTGCCTGCTACTAAATATTTTCCAAAAATTTGTCCTATAAAATAATTTGTAATCATCCTTAATCGGGGTTTAATATTTGCCATAGCTAATTGAGTTGGATTTATTGAGCCTAATGCAGATTTTAGAAATTCATTATATGTATTTGTTAAATCTATTACTATGAAGCGAATGCCCAAATTTTTAGCAAGCAATTGGCCATCAGTCAAATCTTGAGGAATAGAAGAACAAGGTAATCCTAATCCTATAATATTTTCTTTTCCCAATGCTTTTACACATAATGAAGTAGTAATAGCACTATCTATTCCTCCACTAATACCTATTACAATACCTTTGATATTTGCAGACTTTATATATTCTCTAATCCATTCTACAATATCGATAATTGTTTGGTTGTAATCTAATTTTCGCATATTAGATTTAAATTTTCCTTTTTTTTAAAACTCTTTTAAAAATAAAAATAAAAGAGAAAATTAAAATAGGAAATTTAAAATTATAGAAATAAAAATATCTTCTTATAGAATTCAAAAGAATAATTTTATTAATTAATATTGAAAAGAATGATTTAGTATGAGTGAAGATTTTAAAGCAATTGTAGATTCATCATATGATAATGGAACTCCCTTATGGATTTATACCTCTGATTATGTATATGGAATGGTCCCAACTGCAGGTGACAAGTGGATTGAAGTATCTTATACATTTGAAGATCCAGATGATCCTTTTGCGCAAGGAGAAAAGGGAGCTGGTATTGCCTATCAATTAATGATGGAAGAAATCTCTAAAGGTCTCGCTTTTTTTGTGGAAGATTTAAAAGTGCCAGCTTTGAAGCAGTTTGCAGAGGGAACAGGTAAATCAGGTTCTGAATTAATTCGGGCTGTAATAGAAGAATTTAATAATAACACAGCGACCTATACTGCTAATGCTGATTTCCTTGTTAAAAGCAAAGGCGAATTAGGTAAATTAAAAGAAAAACTCTAAAAATTTCTAATATCATCGAAAGAGATTTTTTTTATATTATATATAGAAGTTTTTTCTCTGATGATATTTACGAGTAAATTCTTCATCAACTTTCCTGCGGAGTTGATAACCTAAATTAGAATAGAAATCTAAAGGAGATTTAAAATTTCCAGAATTAATGACTCAAATGATCTACCATAAATTTTTCCAATCTGAGTTAAACTTGCATCCTTTCCACTATTTAGATTAATCCTAGCTAGATATGGAATTCCATTAACATCTATTGGATATAATTTATTATTAAAATTACTTATGACATCTATTCTTGCTAAGTCGCGTATCCCAATAATATCATAAATATTTTTACCCAATTTAATTAATTTATCATAAACATCTAAAGATTTTAATGAATATCTTTCATAATGCTCTTCTTTCATATCACGATCATAAACTTTTCCTAATGGAATTCCTACTTCAACAGGAAATATTTCTGGTTTTTTACCAATAATTAATATTTGAAACTCTTTTTACAGTCTAAAAACTTTTCAGCAATCACCTCACTATAATGTTCTTTTAAAAATTTAGAATGATTTATTACTACATTAATTTATTATAAAAGATTTACATTGGATAGGTTTTCAATCAAAAAAAAATTGGATAGAAAAATGATAGTAGGATTAGTTGCTGAAAATAGATCAAATGATCGTGTAGTGGCTTTAAGGCCGAAAGAAATCAAAATATTAACCGATTTAGGAATCGAGGTCGTCATTGAAACTAACGCAGGAAAAGGAGTAGGGTTGGATGATAAAAACTATAAAGTGGCTGGAGCGACCATAGTAGATCGATTAACAGCTTATAAATCGAATTTGATTGTAAGAATAAATGAGATCTCACGAAATGAATTAGATTTGATGATTCCCGGTAACATCTCCATGAGCATGCTCCATCATAAGGGCGTTCCTCAAAGAAAGATTGACTTGGAAGAAACACGAATTGTTGGTGTGGAACTTGATTCTATAGTTGATGATTTCGGAAAAAGGGCAGTATATCTATGGGAACTTACAGCAGAAAATGGAATGAAAGTAGGCTATCAGCTTTCAGAGAGTAAACCAGAAGAATGCATGGTTAAATTATTAGGTTATGGTAATCTGGCTAGAGGTGCAATGACCTATGCTGCTAGATCTGGCAGTGATGTTATTGTTCTTAACAAAAGACACATGAAGGAAATTGAAAAATATTTACCCGGAACAGATATTTTAGTAAATTGTGTTAATTGGCCTTTTGAGAAAAGAGGAAAAGAATTAATCATTACTAAAGAACAGGTTAAAAAATGTATGAGACAAGGTTCTGTTATTGTTGATTTGGTAGTTAATCCACTCGGTCATTCTCCTATCGAAACATGTCGCCCAACATATTTAGACAATAACCAATATCAAGAAGAAGGAGTCTGGCATACTTGCTGTTGGGGTTGGCCTAACTATAATCCGAAAAAAGCTTCAGAATTGTATAGTAAATTAATCGTTCCCCACATTATTGAAATTATTGCTAAAGGACCCTTGAATGTGGGTGAAAATATAAGAAGAGCCTATGTAAATATTGAGGCTCTAATTGAACTACCACTATCCTAAAGCAAGAGGATTCATAATTCACACAAAACTGCTCCACAAGATTCACAAATCGTGCCGAGTCTAACATTTTCTCCAAAGGCTTGACATTCCGTCGCTCCGACGGTAGAATTCTTTTTCTTGTGTTGGGGTCGTTGGTTATCCGACCAAGAGAATGAATTACTTAAAATATATTTTGATGAACTTTAAAACAAGGGAGTGTGATTATTTAATGATATCTTTGTCAAACTCAATTCATCTCTCACCTGAATGAAGGAGCGAGTTTTCTTGAGTAGTCATGATAAAATTTATTATTAAAGTTATGAAACGAGAAATAGTAGAGAGGAGTGTAATATAAATATGACCTTTATAGAAAAATATAGAAAAAATTAATGAAGTCCTAAAATTTCCATTATCAACGATTCATAAGATCGTCCAAAAATTTTTCCAATCTGGGTTAAACTTGCATTTTCTCCACTATTTGGATTAATTCTGGCAAGATATGGGATACCATTAGCATCTATTGGATATAAGTTATTATCAGAATCACTAATAACATCAATCCTTGCTAAATCGTTTATTCCGATTGTATTACGAACAATTTTACCCAATTTAATTAACTTGTTATAGATATCTAAAGACTTTACAGGATCTCTCGAAAAATGTTCCTCTTTCATGACCCTATCATAAACTTTTCCTAACGGAATTCCTACTTCAACAGGATATATTTCTGGTTTTTCTCCAATTATTAAGATTTGATACTCCTTCTTACCTTCTAAGAACTTTTCTGCAATAACATCATTAACTTTTATATTATAGATTTTTCCATTAGTCTGTATTATAATTCCATCTTTTTTTAAATTCTTTGAATGATTAATTGCCAAATCAATATCATCAAAGACTTCTATACCTATACTGGAATATCCTTGAGCTGGTTTTAAAATTACTTTTTCATTTTTTTTCAAGAACTTATCTAAACTATCAAAATTATTTATATCTACACTCATAAAAGGTAAAACTTCAATTCCAGAACTCTCTAATTTTTTTTGGCATAAAATTTTATCATACATTAGCTTCATTGTATCACCAGAGCTTAAATAATGAGGAATTCCCAACTTTTCAAGCTCGTCAAAAATCCACTTTTCATCTTCTCCAGTTGCTAAATTTGAATAAAAATCACAAAAAACGATATTTGCGCCTGAATTTTTAAAAATATTAGACAATTTGGAAAAATCATTTCCAATCTCAAAAAAATGAGTTTTAAAATCAATACCATTCTTCTTTATGACCTCAATAACTTGAGACATCTCATAACTATAACCCTGTTTAGACTCAATATCTTTCTGTTTTTCGTCCAATCCTAACCATAAAACACTTTCCCTTCCTAAAAATAAAATCTTTCTATTCAATTTAATCAGCTACACATTTTTCAATAAATTTCAAAATACAGGACTTTTAATCGATGCTTTCAAACACAGTTAGAACTTCAAATTTTGACTATTCCTAAACTTTTATTCATTTTATAAGGATTAATAATAACTCTTCGAATGTATTCAGGAAGAATATCTAATCCTCCATCTGCTATCTCCAAAAGTATTGGAGCAATTTGAATGCTATAACGCTTTGAAATTCCTACTGGATCTAGTCCAGGCCATCCCCAACAAGAAGTATGGATCACATCATTAATAATATAAGAATTATCACCTATACTTGTCGGACGCATTGTCTCTATTGGTGATTGACCTTCAGGATTAGATATTAAATCAAGCAATACTGATTTAGGTTTAAAAAGTTTTAACATTTTTCTCGTAATAAGAATTGTTTTACCTCGTTTTTCCATGGGCCAGTTAATCCCATTAACCAATATATCCGTTCCTGGTAAATGTCTCTTCATTTTATAAAAATCTTTTTTATTAAGAACTGTAACTGAAGCAAAATTTCTCGCAGCAAATCTTATGGCTCCCCATGCTACAGGTCCATAACCCATTATTTTCACAACACATTTATTTAGGTTTCTATATGTTCCAGCAGTCATCCATAATTCAAAACCCTTTTTCATACCAAGATATCCTGTTTCATGAAGTGCTTCAATCTTGCGTACTCCAAAAGAATCTTTAATTTCTTCCATTGGTATAGCAAAAATATTCTGTTTCTTTAATAAATTTCTTAAATATCGATTACCAGGAAGATGAAGCATTGAAAAAATTACGGATTCTGGCTTCATTAGCTTAATTTCTTCTTCCACAGGTTCTTTAAGTCTAACAACAATATCACATGCATACACTTCGGTTTTATTTAATACTTGAGCATTTACTTCCTGGTATTCTGAATCAGCTATTCCAATTCCTACTCCCGCACCTTTTTCAACTAAAATCTCATGCCTAACTGCCAACTCTTTAAGTTCTTGAGGTCTTATAATGACTCTCTTCTCTTCTGCTCTACTTTCCGCAGCAATACCGATTCTCATAAAAAATTCACCTCTTAGTTTTCAATCTTATTATATTTTTTTCTCTCAAAATTTTTGTTTTTCTGATTTTCATACCAATTATTCATTTCAAATGATGATATCAAACCAAAAAAATTATCGGAAATCAATCAATAATATGTAATAATGTTAGGAATTATTTGTCTAACAATTAAAATTTTTGCATAGGCTTTTAAATTAAAGAGAAAAACATTCAGTACAAATCCTTCAATTTAAATAATTCAATTAACATTATTTATGTAGTTTTATAAAAAAACACTTCATATATAAATGTACCTAATCCGAGTAAAGAAGATAAGCTGTTTTTTTAATTAATTAGATCAATATTTTATTAAAATAAATTATTCTGATAAAAATATTCTAATTTTTTTTTTGTTATGATCTTTTTTGTTATAATTCATATTATTTGGTGAGTTTCTATAGGAAAGTGGATTTTCTCTCGAGCTTTAGGCTTACTTAAATATTTTATTTTCACTCTATTTATAGTCTTACTTTCAAATGTAAGCTGGAAGTAGAAAATAAAAGCGGTTTAATTCTCCTCATTATTGGTATTAGTTAGAAGTATAGATGGACTAGGTAAATTAACAGAAAAACTCTAAATATTTCTAACACTAAAGTTATAAATATTGAAAGAGCCTCTTTTATATATAGAGGTTTTTTCTTTGATGATATTTTCGGGTAAATTCTTCATCTATTTTCCTGCGTAGTTGGTATCCCAAATTAGCATCTCTCTCTCTTATTACTTTTTTTAAATGATCTCCATGCTGTTGTGAGTATTTTTCAATCCCTGCTGCTATGATATTTTGATTGTTGTTAACAGGAACGACCATCCCAAAAAGGCGGAGCATGTCGTCTGAAGATAATTGTTTTCCTATTTTTTCATCAATATCTTTATCTAAATTTCTAACTACTGAACCCATGGTTAATGATGAATAAGGACTAATCTGTTTTGACTTAAGCCAATAGGAGTTGGGGGCTTTGGTTATAAAAGTATCGGAATTACCATCCTTATCATTTGATCCTATTACTCTCCAATCTTTTGGGTCTTTATCAAACTCCTTCTTCATTTTTTTGGCTATTGAACTGATTGGAGCGACTCCGTGATAATCTTTTTCCTTATCTGTCATAATCCCTAATATAATAAATAAATAAAAATATAAAAATTTAGAGAAAATTTTGTAAAGAAGGTAATCTATCAAAGGTTATATGTAGTTTTAAAAATTAAAAATATATTAGAAGCGCCAGGGATGATCAGATTTAATTAACATGAATGAGTCAACTGATTTCAACGAAATTAAGGGTTTTTATCATTTGTTTGAGAAAGTAATTAAAACAAACGATATACCGAATATTTTAAAAATTTTAACTAATCTGCCATCATTGGAGGAATCATTTCTAAAGAATTATCAGAAACGTAAAAAGGAGGGTGTTTATTACACAACTGATAAACTCTCTTATTTTATCGTCTTAGAGGTAATATTTCTATTATTAAAAAGTAGAATTAGTTTGCCAAATATTAATGATATTCAAGAAATTCATAAATTGAATAGCAAACAAAGAACTGAAGTTTTAGATCTTTTATTAAATACATCTATTTATGATCCAGCATGTGGATCAGGAATCTTTCTTTTAAACGCAGCGAAAATTCGCTATAACCTCATTAAAGTTTTGAACCCTAGTTCAGATATCTCTGAGATCAAAACTCAAATCTTAAGTAATATTTACGGACAGGATATAAATGATAATGCAATTAAGTTTTGTATATTAAAACTTTATAATTGGTACTTTGAAGAAAATAATACACACTCGACCCATGTAATTTCAAAACTTAAAACAAATTTGAAGGTGGGAAATAGTTTAAAGTCATCGATTCACTTAAATTTTGATTTAGTAGTCGGAAATCCTCCTTATGGAAACATTTTATCAAAAGAAGAAAAATTGATTTTTAAGAGAGAAAAGATATACAACGATATTTATTGCGGTTTTCTTATTAAAGCTCTTAATTGGTGTACAGGAGTCATTGGTTTATTAATCCCAAAAAGTTTTTTGCTCAGACAAGGTTATAATGAATTTAGAAATGAATTCCTATTAAAAGCAAATATATTAAAAATATTTGATATTGGCTCAAAGATGTTTAAGAATGCTACAAATGAGGTTCAGATGATATTCTATGAGAAGAAAATTGACTCTTTCGATAAAGACCTACAAATCTACGATTATCCAAACCGAGAGACCATAACATATAAAAACCAGAATGTTGATTCATTAAGAGTATGTTTCAATTTAGAATGTCCTGTAGGTTTGAATTCAAAGAAATTATATACATATACTTTTGAGAAAAATTGTCCCTATTGTGCTTCAGAAACAATAAAATTGAACAGGATAAGAATCAAAGCAAATAACCAAATAATTAAATTAATTGAAAAAATTGAAAGAAAGGGAGATTTAAATTATTTAAATCCTAAAGATTTTCCAAAAATGATTCGTGGAGAAGAAAACAAGGGTTTAATCGAAGTTAGGAGAAAATTACAAAATAATCAGCAAGGTTCATGTGTCTTCATTAGTGCTAGAAATGATTTCAGATATTATACTTTCAAGAAAGGAAAATCTCTAAATATTGAGGAAATTGATGAAAAAATCTTAAAGGGCAACGATTATGAGTTTTATCTTGGTCCTAAGTTGTTAATCAAACATAATAGTATTATCCCTGAAACAATTTATACTGAAGAAAATGTGTGTTTCACATCCTCTATTTATTCGCTAAAACATAAAGAAATAGTTGAATTGAAATATTTATGTGCTGTATTGAATTCTCGATTAATTCAATTCTATTGTACGTATGCAATAAATAACCAGAAGGATACAACAATCAATTTAAACCAGTATATGATACGTCATCTTCCTATTATGAAGGTTAATCATCAAATCAAACTAGACTTAGCAGGGATAGTGGATAATATAAATGATTTGTATAGGAGGGGTATTACCCATAGAGCTAAAATTCAAACCCTCAGAGGAGGGATTGATGATCTAATTTATGAATTATATTCTATAAACAAAGAAGAACAAAAAATAATACTCTCGAATATTAAAGCTTAAAATCTGTTAAAGTCCAGTTTCACATATCTTAAGTTATTCCGTTTCTTTTAATGACAAAATAAAATTACAAAAATTATCCCCCAATCCCATAAAACCCTTTCTTTCAAAATTAAAATTGGGATTAAAATCTTCAATTACTGTTTTATAAAGCGGATGACACATATTTTTACATACCATTGGAATTTTATCATGACGTTTTGGATTTCTATCCATCATTGCCTTATAAGGACATTCAGTTACCTTAATTTCTATCTCTGTATTTGAAATTTGGTGTGTTTCATATTTCCAACCTTCCACTGACCAACGAAATGTAAGAATCTCGATAAAATCACTTAAGGAGTTTGTGTTTATATTCAAATATTTTTTAAGCCGTCGGATTACTATTTTTAATAGCCGTATCCATACTGTAGTGTCAATTGTAAGAGCAGCATCCCAGCCAATTTCTTTTTCTATTTCTAACATCCATAAACCATCCAATGTGACAAAATTTTTTTCAAAATAAAATAACCTATCTGCTTCACTAACTTTTCTCATGGGATTGAAGTATTAAATAAAAAATATTAAATTTATGTTAAATCATCTTTTAGAGATTACATATTACATAATCTTTATATTGCTAATTTCATTACAAAAGATGAATTAGCCGTGTCTAATAATAAAAAATATTATCTTACTTAAATGCACTAATATTGACAATACTCAAAAAAATAAAACGATTTCAGCAAATTATAATATTTTACTAATGATTTATTATATAGCCATTAAAAAATTCAAGCAAAACGTATATTAAAAATGGAAATCGTTTTAATAGCATTTTTATTAAGTTTACTAGCAGGATTATCAACTACAATAGGTAGTTTATTTGTTTTTATTGTCAAAGAGCCAAAACCTGTAATGATATCCTTCATTATGGGCTTTTCTGCAGGAGTAATGCTTTTAGTATCATTTATTGAATTAATTCCCGCAAGTATTGAATCAAATGGCTTGTTATTGGCGCAACTATTTTTTTTCTTAGGGATGATTATTATGTTTGTAATTGATATTAAAATTTCACATTATTATGAGTTTGAATATAAGAATGGAAAATTAGATGGTAAATCAAATCCGATTTTTAATAACAAATTAAATAAAATAAAAAATGGTATTGAAAATCAAAATTCTCGGCACACACATCGACATCAACATAATCAACCTAATCAATATGAATCATTAAGAAAAACATCAGTACTCATAGCTGTCGGAATTTTCATACATAACTTTCCTGAAGGAATGGCGGTGTTTGTCGGATCATTGAAAGGAATAGAGCTGGGAATTTTATTGGCAGTAGCAATTACCTTACATAATATTCCAGAAGGTATTGCAGTGGCGATACCAGTGTATGCATCTAACAATTACAATAAAAAAAAGGCATTTCTTTGGTCTTTTGTTACAGGATTAAGCGAACCTCTTGGCGCTCTTGTTGTCTGGTTAATTTTATTCCCGTTTATTAATGATTTCGTAATAAACGCAATGTTAGCAGTTGTAGCAGGCTTTATGGTTTATATATCTCTAGATGAATTATTACCTGTTTCAAGATCTTTAGGGAAAGAACATATCTCAATATTAGGTATTATTTCTGGTATGATTGTTATGACTATTAGTTTAGTATTATTAGGTTGATACATTAAAAAGACGTTTGGCATTATTAAAAAAGATATTTTCATAAAAACTTTTTGTTAGCCCTAATTCTAATAGACCTTTAGTTGACAGTGTGTATTCATAGGGAATGTTAGGAAAGTCAAAAAAACTTTGAACTTGGAGTCATGTTAACTATCGCAATAGCATTACATAATATTCCTGAAGGTGTAGCAGTCGCGATTCCGGTATACGTCATTAATAATGGTAATAGGAAAAAAGCATTTCTATGGTCTTTCATTACGGGATTAAGTGAACCTATTGGTGCAATTGTTGTCTGGTTAATTTTATTCCCCTTCATTAACGATTTTTTGATAAACGCGATGTTAGCGGTTGTTGCGGGCTTTATGATTTATATTTCTTTAGATGAACTCTTACCTGTTTCACGTTCGTTTGGAAAGGAACATATATCGATTTTAGGCATTATCTCAGGAATGTTTGTAATAAGTATAAGTATTATTTTGCTTTAGAGATATCAACATTCCTTAATCATTATAATAAATCGTTATCAGGTCTTTAAGGTTTGGTATCCCTTTTGTTTTAGATTGATAAGTTAAAAAGACGTTTGGCGTTATTAAAAAAGATATTTTCGTAAAAAGTTTTAGGCATCCCTAATTCTAATAGTCCTTTGGTTGACTCCTTATATTCATATGGAATGTTAGGAAAGTCACTACCATATAGGATCTTATCCTGATAAGAGAGTAGATCTTCTACTTTTGGTCGTTTAGTTTTCCTCTCAGGAAAAATATTATTTGGGATATAAATCATAGTTGTATCTAAATAGAGATTCTCATGGTTATCAAGAAGTTTTAAGAACTTTCGATATTCAAATGCACCCATATGAGCGATAATCAGATTCATATCAGGGTATCTATCTAAGAATTTCATGAAATTTTTATAACCGACGTATTCATTTCCATAAGGAGCGGTACCTGCATGAAAACAAATCCATTTTCCCCTATCTAATATTAAATCATAAACTTCATACATTCTCTCATCATTGAAATGAAATTCTTGAACTAATGGATGGATTTTTATTCCATGAAATTGGTACTCATCAATAATTTTCCGAACATAATCTATACGATCCTTATCATCTGGCCAAACGCATCCGAATGGTAT
>SDBS01001250.1_pt1 | contig 25954 bp, 19 predicted proteins | sample 2277091 | NCBI WGS metagenome assembly SDBS01 (sample SAMN10404972, study PRJNA504765) | marine sediment metagenome | isolation source: marine sediment core GS10_PC15, 163 cmbsf | place: Arctic Ocean: Southern Knipovich Ridge | collected 2010
AATTTTTCTTGCAGTTTTGCCGGCTCTTTGAGAATATGGGATTGACAGTGGCGGCCGGGGTTTTCGGTGCGCGGATGTTGGTGGAAATCCATAACTGGGGCCCGGTCACCTTCGTTCTGGAGGATTAAGGGGGGGCGGTTTCCCGCCGCGCGATTGGTTTGGTTATGTATTTGATTTGGGACACCGTCGTTGATAATTAATTCGGTCTGGGTTACGGAAAAAGACGCCGCCCGCCTGCGTCGAGTATTGGGGCGCAAGAAACTGGTGTTGGCCTCGGCTTCGCCGCGCAGGCAGCGGGGTTTGCAGCAATGCGGGATTGAGTTCGTCGTTTCGCCGGTCGAGGTGGATGAAACAATTGAACCAGGAGGTTCACCGGCGGGGCAAGTCGTCAAATGGTCGCGGATCAAGGCGCAGGCAGCGGCGGAAAAAATTAAGGGGGGGTTGATTCTGGCGGCGGATACCGTGGTGTATTACCGCCGTCTCCTGGGGAAACCGGTTGATAAAGCGCACGCCCGGCGGTTGTTGCGGATATTGAGCGGGAAGACACATACGGTTTACACCGGGATGACTCTTCTGGCCCTGCCCCAACGAATGCTCGTGTACGGATGGCGTACGACAAAAGTAAGGTTTCACAAGGTGGGAACCCGGGAAATACGGGATTATGTGGAAACCGGTGAACCAATGGACAAAGCGGGCGCGTACGGGATTCAGGGGATGGGCGGACGGCTGGTATCGTGGATCGAGGGGCCGCTGGACAATGTTGTCGGCTTGCCCGTAGATCGATTGGTACAGCTAATCGAACGACTCAAAATCAAGATGGTCCGATGACTTTTTTTGTGGAACAAAACAACGAAGACGCCAAACCGCACCCGGCACCGCCGGGACCGGCGACTACGCCGCAGGAAAACGGCGCGAAGGTCGGACAGCTTCTGAAAGCACGCCGTCTGGAATTGGGGCTGAAACACAAGGACGTTTTCAAAGAAATCAAGATCAAGACGGAATACCTCAAGGCCATCGAGGACGAGGAATTCGACAAGTTGCCGACCCCGGAATACCTCCGTTTGTTCATCCGTTCCTATGCGCAACACCTGGGGTTTGACATCCAGGAAATCTATGGCATCTTCGATACTCAGGAGATGCCGGTTATAAAGTCGGAGAAAAAAGACTCCGGCCAGCAGCCCCAACAACCGCCGGAACCGCAGGAGAGCCGACTCAAGACCTATATTTGGGGGTCAATAGGCGCGGTGATTATCCTGTTTGTCCTGGTGGTCTGGATCTTCGGCCCAGGCGAGGAACCACCCCCGGCCCAACCGGAACAGTCGGCGCCCGCCGTGGCGGATTCGACCGTCGACAGCGTGAAAGCGCAAGTTGGATTGGCCATCCCCGACATTCCCCCGACCCCGCAATGCCGTCTTTATATCCGCGGGCTCGACTCGACATGGATGGTCATCCAAGCCGATGACGACACGGTGTTCCTCGGGTTTATCGAGGAAAACGTAACTAAATCATGGGTGGCCGATTCGTCGTTTAAATTTTCGCTATCCAATTATGACGGGGTGGAGGCCGCCATCAATGGGCGGTACCTTAAGCCGTTTCGGCAATGGAACGGACCGGTGCGGGCGCGGGAAGTCGGCGGATACAACCTTGACCGGTATCTCGATTCGACCCGAATGGACCAATCCGTACCGGAGGTGGAATGATTCGCCGGTTATTATTATGGTGGCTGAAATCCCGCAACCGACCGGGGGAGTTTTCCTTTCCCGGTGCGCTTTTACGTTCCCGCCGGCTCATGGTCATCATGCCCGGTTCCAAAGAACCTTTCCACCAGGCGGAATACTTCCTTTCTCGGGTTCCGCGTGTTTTTCCGCGGGCAAAAGTCACCCTGGTCTATGCGCCGCAGAGCATTGCCGCCACGTTTTACAATCCGTACGGGTTCGAAGTTATAGTCCCGGCGCTGGGCGATATCGGGCCGTTGGGCTGGCCCCGGCGAAAACTGCTCAAGCGGCTGTTTATCAAACCCTTCGATCTGGTTATCACGTTGGACAAGGAACCGAGTTTGTTTTTCGCCGCCCTGCTGATCAAATCGCGGACCCCGGTCCGGATTGGACTACCCGGTGGACTGGGCATGCCGTTCACTTCGGTGGAACTGCGCCCGTCACGGCGCGCCCCCGACCCCAAAACCGAGTTTATTCTTTTCATTGAGATGATGCGCAAAATGACTGTCCCGCCCCCGGTGGCGGGACCTTCGGGAGGAACCGGTGTACCTCAAACGAATCGACATATCCGGGTTTAAATCGTTTCCCGACCCGACCACGATAATTTTTAATCGGGGCGTTACTTCAGTAGTCGGTCCCAACGGCTGCGGCAAGACCAATATTCTCGATGCCATCCGCTGGGTCCTGGGCGAACAGCGGCCCCGCCTTCTGCGCGGCGGCCGGATGGAGGAAGTTATTTTCTCTGGTACGCGCCAGCGACCGCCGTTGAACATGGCCGAAGTTACCCTGATGATAGACAACCGTTCCGGACGGTTACCGGTATCGTATACCGAGGTTGCGTTATCCCGCCGACTTTTCCGTTCCGGGGAAAGCGAATACCTGATTAACAAGACCCCGTGCCGGCTTAAAGATGTTTATGAACTTCTGGCTGATACCGGATTCGGCTCGCATTCGTACTCGGTGATCGGCCAGGGCATGATCGACTCCCTGCTTTCGGACAACCCCGAGGACCGCCGTTTCCTGTTTGAAGAGGCCGCTGGGATTTCCAAATACAAGGCGCGGAAAAAAGAAGCCCTCAATAAGCTGAAAGCAACGGACAACGACCTCGTGCGGGTCGGTGATATTCGCAATGAAGTCGAAACGCGCGTTAAGGAATTACGGGTGCAGGTGTTCCGGGCCAAGCGCTACAAAAAAATATCCGACCAACTCGCCGGCATTGAATGGGAACGACTCCTCGGCGAATACCGCCGACATGAACGAGAACTGGCTGAAATCAAAACCGATTACGACCAGGCGCAACTGGAACTGGACAAACACCAATCCGAGTTGACTCATGCCGAGACCGACCTCGAACAATCGCGCCTGGAATTAAGCGCCGCCGAAGCCCGAGCGGCCGGAATCTCCGAAGCGCTCAACGCGGCGGTCGAATCGGCGCACCAGGCCGAAACCGAACTGGTTCGTGACCGGGAACGGTTGGATAACCTGACCCAGACGATCGCGCGGCTAACCGACGAAATCGCCGAACAGAATGAGAATGACGCCAGGTGGACCGCCGATTTGGTCGATCTCCGCCGCCAAGCCCGGGAACTGGCAGAGGGCGAACTGGGCCACAAAAACAAATTACAGAACGTCGAGACTCGCTATCAGGAAGAAGATCGCAAGCTGGGCCTGATCCGGGCCACGCGTGAAGACCTGGCTGATCGGGTCCGTAACGGCGAACGCCAGTATGGCCAATACCGCGCCGACCTGACCCATCGCGCCGAACAAGCCCGAACCCGGGCCACGGAGAAAGAGGAATTAGCGACCCGATGGCAACAATCCGAAAGTGAAAAATCGGAGTTGGAACAAATCCTCTCTCGGCACAATTCGCAGAAAAATCGACTTACGGACGAACTCGAATCCACCAGTGCGAGTTTGGCGACAACGGAAGCGGAACTCACCGCCAACGAGAAAAAAACCATCGCGCTAAACGAACAGCTTAACCGGTGCGAGAATGATATCTCCGGCCGGCAGGCCCAAGCCGACACCCTGGCCGGGATCGTGGCGCGCGGAGAGGGTCTGGGCCAGGGCGCCGAGGCCATCCTGAAAATCAAGGACTCGTTCCCCGGTGGCCTTGACGGCTGGGCCCAGCGTATTTCCGCGCCATCCGAAATCACTGCGGCTCTTGAAGCTGCGCTGGCGAGCGCCATCGGCGCGCTATGGTGTGAAACTCCGGAGGTCGCCGATCAAGTCCGGCGATACCTGCAGGAAAACGAAGTCGGGCGGGCCTGCCTGTGGGACCCCTCATTGCCGGTACCGCAAACCTCAACCTGGACCCGTCCGCCGGTTGACAATGAGGGATTTCGCGGGTGGCTGATCGACCATTGCCAGATTGATGCCGGCATTCGGCCGATGGCCGAGGTATTGCTGTTTTCCGTCATGCTGGCCGATTCCGCCGAAAACGCGCGGCAGATATTCTGCCGGTTTTCCGGTGAATACACTGTGGTGGCGTTGGATGGCACCGCTTACATCTCCCCCGGCCTGATTTATTCCGGCCGCGGTGGCGCGACAGTGCTGGGGCGGACAGAATTGCTGGCACAACTGGAAAAAGACCTCACCGCCGACAAAAAACGCTTGCAAGAACTGCAGAATGAACATCAAAAACTGCAATCCACCCGCGCGGAACTTGCCATGTCCGCCAAGGAACTGCATCTGGAGAAAGAACGGCTAACCACTGAACTAAACACTCTGGAATTGGAAATCGGCCGCGCTCAGGCCAAACAATTCGAGGTGGAACGCCGGGTATCCGAGTTAATCGGGCAATTGGAAAAAGTCAAAACCGGACTTACGGAAGCGGAAAATCGCCGGCGTGAGGCCGAAGAAGGCCAGCGGGAATGGGAAAGCTCGCGACAAGAGTTAGTCGACCGCCTGGCCGGGGCTGACCGGGAATTGGAAGCGCAGGAAACCAACTATCGCGTGGCTCTGAATATTCTGAATGAAGAACGCATGGCCGGGGTGGAGCTTTCCGGCAGGGTCGAACGGCTGGCGGCGGAAATCGATCGTAAAGAGGAACTGCTGGCCCAGAATACCCAGGCCCGGGAAGAACGAATCCGGGGCAAAGAACAATCGATAGCGGAAAAGGAGCGGCTGAACGCCAGTATCACCGAACGCGAGACTTCATGGGCGGACTTACTGGCCGAAAAGGATCGGCTGAGCGAACAACGAAACGCGGCGCTTCGTGAACGCGACGCGCAAAAGGAATCTTTCACCGCGCGCGAAAAAACCGTACGCACTCGACGTACCCACCGCGATGAGGCGGAAACCATCCGGCATCGCTCAGACATAAAACGATCCGAGAGCGCCGGCAAAATCGAACAATTGGAACATCGCGCCGCTGAGAAATTCAACAAAAACCCGGAGGAACTGAAAACCGAGGCCCAAAAGATAACCGCCGAAACCGCGGTCAGCGACGACGATATCGCCGCGTTGAAAACCAGACTCGAACGGATCGGCCCGGTCAATCTGCTGGCACTCGAAGAGTTTGAGAAAGAAAAAAGCCGGTTGGAATTCCTCACCACACAAATCGACGATTTAAACGGCGCCAAGACCTCACTCAACAAGACCATCAATGAATTGAACCGCACCGCCGGGGAACGTTTCCTGGCCACTTTCGAAGCCGCCCGACTCAATTTCCAGAGCGTTTTCACCGACTTGTTCCAGGGCGGCGAGGCCGACGTCCGGCTGGCCGACCCGGAAAACCCATTGGAATCACCGATCGAGATTTATGCCCGGCCGCGGGGGAAAAAGGCCCTAGGGATTCGCCATCTTTCCGGAGGCGAGCGTGCCCTGACCGCCATCGGCATACTTTTCGGACTGTACCTGGTCAAGCCCAGCCCGTTTTGCATCCTGGATGAAGTCGACGCGCCTCTCGATGACGCCAACACAAGCCGATTTTTGCGCCTGGTAGAGCGGTTTAAAACGAAAACGCAGTTTGTCATCATTACACACAACAAGCTCACCATGGAAAGCGCTGATAATCTCTATGGCGTGACCATGGAGCAGCCCGGCGTCTCCCGTTTGGTATCGGTGCGGCTGAACCCCGACCGACCCGAAGACGAAATATTGTTTACCACCGTCCGTCGTGAAGAAACAGCGGTCTCCGCCGGGGATGACGAGTCGGGTTCATAACTCGATCGTGGTCGCCGCAACAGCTTGCCGCCACAAACCACGGATTCCGGAGTATTCACATGCGCGGTTTTTATAAAAAATTAACCAACGGATTAAAAAAAACCCGGAATAAACTAATCGGTCAACTTACCGAAACAGTCACCGGCCGACCGCAGTTTGATGAAGAATTATTCGAGGAAATAGAAGAGGTCTTGATCGCCTCGGACTGCGGGGTCGAAACCGCCGCATTATTGACCGAACGGTTGCGTGAGGAATGCAACCGCCGCAAGACGATGCGTGCGGCGGAGGTGATGGACATCATCAAAGAACAAATGGCCCGGGTGATGGCCGGTGATGAGGCCCTCCCCACAATCGCGCAGGGTTCGCCGCACGTCATTCTCTTTATCGGGGTTAACGGGACGGGCAAGACGACCTCCATCGGGAAAATCGGCGATCATTTTCGGCGGGAGGGCAAGCAGGTGCTTTTCGCCGCCGCCGATACATTTCGCGCCGCCGCCAAAGAACAATTACAAATCTGGGCCGAGCGTTCGGGGGCCGATATTGTCACCGGCGCCGAGGGGTCCGACCCCGCCGCGGTCGCTTTCGATGCGGTAAGTGCCGCCATAAGCCGCGACCGGGACGTCGTTTTAATCGACACCGCCGGGCGGCTACACACGCGGCATAATCTGATGGAAGAACTCAAGAAAATTTCCCGCGCGGTAGGCAAAGCCCGGCCCGGCGCGCCGCATGAGACACTGCTAGTGCTGGACGCCACCACGGGGCAAAACGGCGTGGTGCAGGCCGAAACTTTCGGCTCCGCGGTCGGACTCTCCGGTCTGGTCCTGACCAAACTGGACGGCACGGCAAAGGGCGGGATTGTCCTTGGTATCCGGCAGCGATTTGGGGTACCGGTTAAATGGGTGGGGGTCGGCGAAAAGCTGGATGATCTGGAAACGTTTGAACCGGCCGAATTCGTCGATGCGCTCTTTCAATAGACACCTCCAGATGGGGTTTAAATGAAGCTACACATTGCGGTAATCGGTCGGCCGCGCGCCGTCTGGGCCAAAGCGGCGCTGGAACACTACCGTAAATTCCTGCAAAAATACGGCGGGGCCGAGTTCCATTTCGTTCCGGCCGTGAGGATTACCGGAAAATCCCACAGCGCCGGAATCCCCGCCAGGGAAACCGCCCGCCTTGTTGAAACCCTCCCCGAACGGTCAACCCGGGTCTTCCTGGATCGCACCGGACCGATGTTCGATTCAGCAAAGTGGGCCGAAAACCTTGAGCAACTCCGGCAAAAATCGCCCGGTCCGGTGGGGTTTCTAGTCGGTGGGCCGTTGGGCTTGGATTTAAGCCAAAAACGCCCCGGTGATCCGGTTTGGTCACTGTCGCCCTTGACCTTCCCGCACGAGTTGGCATTGGTTATTCTCTGCGAGCAACTGGCCCGCGGCCTGTCGATCTTGCGTGGTGAAAGCTACCACAATTGACCAAATGTCTATTAACCACGCCAGGAGAGTGGATAGGGGCGCCTTCGTCCCATTGTCCCTCCGGTCGGGCGATACGCCGATATTTGCAGGAATTTTGTACCTTGGCGAAACTCGGACGGGACTTCCGCGTATGCAAAAGTGGTTAATAATGTTTTGTGCGGAATACATATCGTCAAGGAGGGAGATATGAGCCGGTTTGCCTGGGGGGCAGCGTTCGTGTTGGCAATTATGGTATTGGCGTTTACGCCCGAATCGCACGCCGACAGTGGATATCTGTACGGTACAATCATTACCGATGACGGCGATGAACTCACCGGCCGCATTCGCTGGGATAAAAATGAAGGTTCATGGGACGATTTTTTGGATGCCAATAAAGTCCGCGAGGGCCGGCGTTCCCGCCACCGGAGCCGCGATAAAAAAATCTCGATCTTCGGGATTGAGATTTACTCCGAAGGCGGCAGTTGGTGGAGCAATTCCAGCCAGGCCGGCCTGCGTTTCGGGTATATTGAAAAAATAGTGCCCCGCTCCGGCAGCAAATCGACCATTTATCTCAAAGGCGGCATAAAATATAAATTTGACGGGGGCTCCGATCTCTCTTCGTCAATCCGAGAAATCATAATCGACGACATCGACGAGGGCGTCATCGAGTTGGACTGGGACGATATCGACGAGATCCTGTTTTCGCCGCAGGCCGCGGACTACCAGCCCTCGCGCGAGTTCGCCGGATACCGACTCTATGGGACTGTCGAGACCGAACCGGGGCTCGAATTCGAGGGGTTTATCAACTGGGACATTGATGAAATCTGGTCCACCGATATCCTTGATGGCGACCAACGCAGCCGAAGCCGGAAAATCCCGTTCCGCAGAATTACCAAAATCGAAAAACTCTCTTCACGGGCCAGCCGCATTACGTTGACCAACGGCACAACCATGAAGCTCTCCGGTTCCAATGACGTCAACAGCGAAAACCGCGGAATCGCGATTTTGGTCCCGGACTGGGGGCGGGTAACCATCGAATGGGAAGAATTCGAATCAGTGACTTTCAGGCCCGCGCCGGAAAAATTCGTCCGCGCCTATGACGATTTCCAGGCGCCCTGGCGCTTACGCGGGACGGTATACACCGAATACGGCGATAAATACACCGGCGAGATCACCTGGGACGCCGATGAGATGTATTCCTGGGAGGTGCTCGACGGCGAATACCGCGACATGGAAATCGACATCGAATTCGGTTTTATCGAGACCGTAGAAAAACGGAATTCGCGTTCCAGCCAGATTACGCTGTTTAACGGCGATCAATTCCGCCTGCGCGGCTCGAATGACGTTGATGACGACAACAGCGGCATTATCGTGCGCACCGATGACGGCGACGAAATCACCATCGATTGGGATGAATTTGAGAAAGTCGTGTTCGAAAAAGGCAAATAGCACGCGAAAAAAACGACGGAGCGGATATGGCTCCGGTCGCGAAATATAGGGGTGGCAGATGCGACTCCGGGTTACGCCGGAGCCGCGAATATTTTTTGCCGCTCCAGCGGAAAGACACTTGCCAATTTCCCCAAAAACCTCTATTAATGCTACAAATGGATCTCAGTTGATCTGGAGGCTGCGTGCTGACTGAGTTAGGGTCTCACGGCCTCCGCCCGGGAAGAGTATGACATATGGCCGAGTGGGACACGGTTTCACCATCGGCCGGCAACAGACCATAGCAATGGCGAACATGACCAGGGGTAAGCCGCTCTGGAGAAAGGCCGCAGCCATGTTGTCCAAGAACAACTCATTATTGCGACTGGTCAAGATTCTTCTGGGCAAGCGGAAATTAAGCGTTCCCCAAATTGCCCGGAAACTGGGAGTCACTGAACGCACGGTGTACCGCCATCTGAACACCCTTGAGGAAATGGGTTGGAAGATCGGCTGTGACAATGGGTATTTTATTCTCCGCCGCACCAAGTGCCCAATGTGCGGTAAGCCGGTTTAGCGCACGCACATCCGGTGGTGGAGACCGTCGGTACTGACGCGAAGGCCGACGAACTCTAGATGTATGTCCTGAAAACTGGCGTCATAGTATCTGCCAAATCTTCAGGCAGAGCAGATTTTAGTGGAATATCGGTCTTATCTATCGATATCTCTGGTAGAATTAATACCGTAAGACGGAGGATATGATCCCAGATTTGTTACCATAGGCGACTTAGAGGGGCCGTCGGTGAAAAGATAATGCTGACGATATTATTCCGTCATATTGGCCGATCTTTTCTGGTGGTACTGATTATTCTAGTATGTTCCTGCTCTAAAAAACCCACTCCACCGGATCCGGTGGTCACTTTCCCCGACCCGAATCTTGAGGCGGCGATCAGAGAGCGGCTTAAGAAGCATGATGGTGACATTCTCGCCTCCGAGCTGTCCGCCATAAGTTCCCTCACGGCCGATTCCCGGCGGATATTTTCGATCTCCGGGCTTGAATATTGCACCGGGTTGCGGGAATTACATCTTTACAAAAACGACATTAGCGATATTCGCCCGCTTACCTTCCTGGTGCGTCTGGAACGCCTGTATTTATCGCAAAACGACATCGTAAATATCGCCCCCCTGGCCGGCATGACCGGTCTGGAAACACTGGAGTTGCAATTCAATCAAATCACGGATATCAGTCCGCTTACATTATTGACGGATTTGACGATCCTGATTTTACACCATAATGAGATTTCCGACATTAGCCCGTTGGTCACCAACAGCGAAAACGGCGGCCTGGGCGGCGGGGACGGCGTTTGGCTGGGGGATAATCCGCTTTCCGAGCAATCAAAAAACAAACATATTCCGACCCTGCAGGCCCGCGGGGTAACGGTCCATTATTGACGGCGGTGGCGAAGTTGCCGAAATTCATTCCACCATTGATATTCCTGCAAATCCCACCGATTCCTGTCCAAGTGATTGAAAACCAAGGGCCCGGTACGTATATTACCTGGTTATCGTACGAGGTTTCCGGCACGATGAGTAAACTCGTTTTGCACAGTCCCTACCCCGCCAGGGGCGACCAGCCCCAGGCCATCGAGCAACTGGTTGCCAGATATCAGAACGGTGAGAAATGCCAGACCCTTTTGGGGGTGACCGGCTCGGGCAAAACTTTCACCATGGCCAATGTCATCGAACGGCTGCAGCGGCCCACCCTGGTCATTTCGCACAACAAGACGCTCGCCGCCCAACTCTACGGCGAATTGAAGGCGTATTTCCCGGATAACGCCGTCGAGTTTTTTATTTCATATTACGATTACTATCAGCCCGAGGCCTATGTCCCACAAAGCGATACGTACATCGAAAAAGACACCTCGATCAATGATGATATCGACCGGTTGCGCTTGCGCGCGACCTCGTCACTTCTGGAACGGGATGATGTGATTATCGTCGCCTCGGTCTCCTGCATTTTCGGGATCGGCTCGCCGGAAGATTATAAAAAAATGATGGTTATTCTGGAGACCGGCCAGCACCGCCCGCGGGATGAACTCCTGCGCGAGTTGATTGAAATCCACTATAACCGCAACGATATCGACTTTGCGCGCGGCACCTTTCGGGTGCAGGGCGACACCATTGAGATTATCCCCGCCTACGAGGACACCGCCCTGCGCATCGAGCTTTTCGGTGACGAGATTGACCGGATTTCAGTCATCGACCCCTTGACCGGCAAGGTAAAGCAGACTAAAGAACGGGCCGCGGTTTACCCCGCCAAACATTTTGTCACCACCCCGGAACAATTGAAAACAGCGATTAAAAGCATCAAGGCGGAATTGGACGAGCGGCTGGCACAGTTTCGCCGGCAGGAAAAACTGCTGGAAGCCCAGCGGCTGGAATCGCGGACCAACTTTGACCTGGAAATGCTGCGTGAGATCGGCTACTGCTCCGGTATCGAAAACTACTCGCGCCACCTTTCCGGACGCAAAGCCGGCGACCGGCCGTATACAATGATCGATTTTTTGCCCGATGATTATCTATTGATCATCGATGAGTCGCACCAGTCGATCCCGCAATTGCGGGGGATGTATGCGGGCGATCGCTCCCGCAAGGAAACACTGGTCGAATACGGTTTTCGTCTCCCCTCCGCGCTGGACAACCGCCCGCTGTTTTTTGACGAGTTCTGGTCACTGACCGACAAGGTAATGTTTGCCTCGGCCACGCCGGCGGAATTCGAACTGGAGCAAACCGGCGGCGTAGTGGTGGAGCAGATCATCCGCCCCACCGGGCTGATCGATCCGGAAATTGTCGTACGCCCGCTGGCGAAACAGGTTGATGATCTCCTGGCCGAAATCCGCCGGTGCACGGCCAAAAACGAGCGGGTGCTGGTCACCACACTGACCAAGCGCTCCGCCGAAGACCTCTCCGATTACCTGGCACAGTTGAATGTGCGGGTGCGTTATCTCCATTCGGAAATCGACACTATCGAACGCACCGAGATCCTGCGCGACCTGCGCCTGGCTGAATTCGACGTTTTGGTGGGAATAAACCTGTTGCGTGAGGGGTTAGATTTACCGGAGGTTTCTCTGGTGGCTATCCTGGACGCCGACAAAGAGGGTTTTTTACGTTCGGAACGATCACTGATTCAAACTGCCGGGCGGGCCGCACGTAACCGGGCCGGGAAGGTGATCTTCTATGCCGACAAGCTCACCAATTCGATGACCAAGGCGATCACCGAAACCAACCGTCGGCGTGAAATCCAGTTGAAATACAACGAGGATCACGGCATCGTTCCCGAAACGATTAAAAAAACGGAGGAGGAGATCCGGCGCAGCACCCTGTTCGCCGATTCACGTTCCGCCCGACAAAAAATAGAGACTGAACGGCCGCCGGGTTTCGAACAGATGACCACGCAGGACAAGATCTCCTTTCTCAGACAAGCCATGCAAAAAGCGGCCGATAACCTGGAATTCGAGGCCGCCGCCGCCCTGCGCGATGAAATTGACCACCTGAAGAAAAAGGCCCGTTATCAAAAGAAAAAACCCAGGCGTTGAATTGAAGCTAACAGGAGATCAATATGAAAAGTAGCAGGTCAAGCGCCCTGGCGCTTAACTCTTATCTGCAAAAAACGTCGGCGGGTTCCGGAATCCCCGCTACAGTAAGATTGTCGGATTTCTCCCCGCGCTGGTCGCGCGACTCGGAACCTGACCTACAAGTTTGACTTCGTCGGACAGCACAGCGTCAGCCCAAGGGCTGACCACCACAAGAAGTTGAGGTATACGGGGAAAAAAAGATGAAAAATCCATATTGCAAAATCACCATATTGCTGCTGGGTTTGCTCTGCTGGCTGATGACCGGCTGCTCGAAGCAACCCACCGAAGAGGAAGTCTCGCTGGAGGATGCGGCGAAGATATTCATCGATGATAGCCCCGAGGGTACCGGCATTTACGGCGAGAACATCATCATCGCCGATACCCATACGACCTGGGCCCCCCGCGTGTCCTCCGATTCGATTCAATGGACGGCTCATTGGGATTTCCGTGATCACTATTACCATTCGATTCTATTTGATACCACGACTTATCGTGGCGTCCCGGGTATGCGCTCGGCTAATATGACCATCTGGGACACCGCAATGGTTACCATCTCACTAATCATCGATACCGATTCGGTGGTTGAAAAAACCAACCGCACGGTGACCAAGACCGGTGCATTCCTGGTGCAGTTGGGCACGTACGGCAGCCCTTATCATGGCTGGCTATTGAGCAAGGCCGCCTATCGAACTTTCGCGGGTCCCGGAGGCATTTCCCCCTCGTTTGTTTATGTCTCCTTCAGATGGATGGGCAATACCTGGAACCCGACCACCGGCCTGTTCAGCATCGACGATGTGATTGAATTGGCCAAGGAAGACTCAATTACCGTACGGGTCGCCACAATCGATACCACCAACGTCCTATTTTTGAATATCGGAGACAGCGGCACCCTGGTGCGCCGGCAGATGGTTTATGATCCCACCGAACATGAATATGTCTCCGGCTGGCGCGTGGCGGCAAACGCCAAATCTCGCAATTACTATCAGGCGTTCGTGGAGGCCTACTCCCGAGTAAGTTTTACCTCTCCGGATTCAACATATGTCGGGGCCTCGGGTCAAAATTTTGTTTATCGCATTGAATAGGCGGATTTATGGCGTCCACCAATTATCTGCTGATCGGCGCAAAACCAGGTAATCAGGGTCCGTCAGCCGGGCCACAACATCGTACGCACCGAACGCCTGTCCGACATCCGCATCCGCTACACTCATCCGCATCAGACGATGCTCGTCAAGGATGATGGTTCTTACCTCATTCGTGGCGGCCCAGGTCAGGTAGTCCTCGATCGCGTATAATTCCCGGCGATCTTTGGGCAGGGACATGCGCACCGCTTCCAGTCCCCGGATGTCGAAATGATCAATTTCGTTGAACACAAAACTCATCGGCGCCAGGACGGTCTCTCCGGGGACCAGAAGAGAGCCGAGGCGCAGGTTGTCAGCGGCAAGATTTTGCTTACCCGTGAACGCACAAAGTGTATTTGCATACAGACCGTGAAGTAAAAACGACACCCATAAGGCCAGAGCGATCAGTGAGACAAAACGCGGCGTGTGTGCCGACTGACGCAGCCAGGTACCCGTCGCGCGGGCAACGATAATGGCGAAAAACGGGAAAAGCGCGATGGCATACGGAGTTGTCTTCGCCTGCCCAAGAAGACCAAGCCCAATGATCAAGGCTATCGTATAGACGACCAGGCGCCGTCGGGAAGACGAATCGGTACAGATAATATACACCATGCTGGATAGAGAAATAGCCGAGGTAAAGATAATTTCCGGTTTGCGAAACAGGCGCTTATGTTCATCCAACAGCCGCCAGAAAGGGGCGTCCCAACGGAAATCCGCGGCATCCAGCGCGGGGTCCCCCATAAATTGCAGGTGGAACAACGGCCAATTCCCCCAGACATCCCAGAAGTAAAAGGCGCCGATGACCAGCGAGACGGGTAAAAACAATAATACCGCCCGCCGATGTCTGCACCAGAGTAATACCACAACCCCCGCGGCGATGTAAATCAGCCCGTTTAAATGCACCAGCACGGCGATGCCGGCCAACAATGCGCTGCCCAGGAGATACCGTGTTCGGCGTCGATCAAGAAAGCGTATTAAAAAATAATATGAGCCGAAACCACACGTAGCCAAGAGAATCTCCGGTCGGTAGAGGTTGACAAACTTAAAGAATAAGGGGGTGGAGATGAGGAACAACAAGGCCCCACGCCAATGTATATCCCGCCGGTTTCGACCTCGCAGATGGCGGAATATGGCAACCAGCAGGACTGCCCCAGCCATCAGAGAAAGCAGACGCAACGACCATAACCGCCAGCCAAATAACCGGATCTCCATCGCGCCCAAAAAGATGAAGAGCTTATGGGCCACCAGAATACGTTCTTCATAGCCGAGAAATCCGCGAAACAGCTCGGAACGGCATACACCATCCCGCTCCAGAAAATACGCTTGTTCGCCCAGCCAGGCTTCGTCGCCATGGATGTTCTGCTGGGGAATTGATACTAAAAGCAGGATACTAAATAAAGCCAAGGCCCCACTGACGGCAAATTTGCTATATTGGACGGTATTTTCACTCATGGCTGGATGACCACAGGCGACGCGATTTTTCAAGGCCGAAATTAGATACGACAGGCAGATGCGACAGGCAAGAGCTATATCGATGATTCCTCCACCGCGGAAAAACATATATTCTGGCAAAAAACGATCTGCCGGCGTGGCGGCCGGCAAAAGATTATGCCTTCAAGGCTACGGCTGGGTGACGATTGCCCGCTTTTTACATGACCGCCTGCGCGAATTATACGATTACGATAACAGCGCAATGCTTGAGGCCCTGGCCGAACGGGGGTTTTTCATTGCCTCGCGCGCCCATTCCAATTATTGCCAGACAGGATTATCATTGGCGTCCTCCCTGAACTGAGATACCTCGATCCGGAAATCGACAAGCTCGATCCCGACTCCCGCCAGCCCACGCCGATAAAGTGGTACCCACCGCCCAGGACACAATCCGCCGGGAATATCAGGCCGAAAACCCAATACAAGCCGACCGACAAAAAAAACCGACAGCCCCGTAAAACATTTGCCCCGCCCACTGCGGTGGTGCTATCTTTCTTGGGGAATTCAAAGATCACATTAGGGAGGGAACTATGCCGGGACTCACTATTCGAGCAGAAACGGGGATGGTCAAGGTCACACTGGCGTCGGTGCCCGATAAGCCGGGGATCGCCGCCGAGCTTTTCGGCCGACTTGGCGCGGAGGGTTTTAACATCGAATTGATGGTGTCCACCGGAGGCGGCCAGGGCCGGGCCGACATCTCATTTGTAATCAAAAGCGGGGAACTTGATGCCGTGCTCAACGTCATGGAGCGGATGGTCGATGAATTGGGGGCAAAATCGGTCAGTCATCAGAGCGGCATTTCGCTGGTCGGCGTAATCGGCCATGACCTTAATAAAAGACCGGGTATTGCCGGACGGATGTTCCGTTCGCTCTCGCGCCGCGGGATCAATATTGACATGATCTCCACGTCGCTCACCTCGGTCACCTGCGCGGTCGATGAACAAATGATCGACGAGGCGCGCACCGCATTGGAAGAGGAGTTTTCGGCCGATTCGTAGGTGGTAAAATAACCCACCGGGATTTTGAACGACTCCCGACACCCGGTGCAATTGCCGGCTGCCGGGCGATGGCTGAATTCCACCCGACATGCGGTTTTTTCGCCAATCCCACCGGTTGACGATCCCTCGACCGTCACCAAACAGATGAACTTGTGGGCCCGGTGCGCGACACATCATAACCCCGGCTGTCTAAAAACCAATAAATACCCCATATTATTCGGTCGATTGATGTATATAAGTCTGCAATTGGTCTGTCGGCCGGCGGAAATCTGAATTTCACGAAAAAGCCGGGCGCGGGCATCGTTAGTAACGGCTAGGCAGGATAGAGTTTAGTGGAAATCTCGCGTCATTTAAAAACGGACCTGATCAAGCTCGAATTGGAAACTCGCATCGAGCCGGACCCCGAAACCGGCGAACTGACCAAGCGGCTGCTCCGGGAGGGCAAGGTCCAACTGCTGACCGAGATGGTTCGGCTCATGGAGGAAAACGGCCGGGTCGGTAATCCCACCAAGCTGATTAACGACCTGTATAACCGCGAAAAAAAGGCCTCCACGGCCATCGGGCACGGAATCGCCGTGCCGCATGTGCGCACCTACCAGGCCAAGGAATTTATTATTGCCATCGGCCGCTCGACCGATGGGATCGAATTCGACGCCCCCGACCATGAACCTGTACACCTGTTTTTCTGCATGGCCGCCCCGCAATATGACGATAAACTCTACCTCCAGGTTTTCAAAGCCCTGGCCGAAAACCTCCGGTTTGATTATTTCCGCGAACAGTTACTGGCCGCCCAGGAGGGATACGACATCATTCGCGCGTTCAAGAAAATGGAATAGCGCGGGCTGGCTGGTTCCCCTATTTTGATGCCTGCTCCCCGGTACTACCATTAATGACCCACCGCAAGCGGATGGGATACCGATTACCGGATTTTTCATCATTCAATAAGCGAGGCCAGCTTATCGGCCGCCTGATTTAGCATTTCATCAGTATGCGCCGCCGAAACGAAACAGACCTCATATCCCGAGGGCGGCAGATAGATCCCGCGACGGAGAATACTATCGTGCATCCTGTTGTACCGGGCAATGCCCTCGCCATCTATTGTGCTTGCACTCCGGGGAAGATCACGCTGGAAAGCTATCCAGAAAATAGACGCCATCCGGGCGATGTTGACCGTGATACCCGTCAGTGCCGACGAAAGCCGCTCGACGAATTGCCGGGTTTTATTCTCCAGTTCAGCATGGATTCGGCCATCGGCCAGTTTCTGTAATGTGGTCAGCCCGGCAACCATGGCCACCGGGTTTCCCGAGAGCGTCCCCGCCTGATAGACCGGCCCCACGGGTGATAACACATCCATCACCTCGGCCCGACCGCCGAAAGCGCCCACCGGCATCCCGCCGCCGATGATTTTGCCGTAGGTAAGCAGGTCCGGGCGGATTTTATAATCGGCCGCGGCGCCGCCCATCCCCACCCGGAAACCGGTAATAACTTCATCGAGAATCATTAAAGCGCCGTGTTTTGCGGTCAGTTCCCGCAACAGGCGCAGATACTCGTGTCGCTGGATCAAGAGTCCGTTATTGGCGGGAATTCCCTCGATAATCGCGGCGGCCAGACGATCGCCATGTTCGGCGAAGAAACTTTTCAGCGCCGCATCATTATCCAACGGCAGCACCGCGGTATGGCTGGTGATGACCTGCGGCACGCCCGCCGATGAGGGCTGCCCGAACGTAACCGCCCCCGATCCGGCCTGGACCAGCAGGTGGTCGCTGTGACCGTGGTAGCAACCCTCGAATTTCAGGATTAAATCCCGCCCGGTGAATCCGCGGGCCACGCGGACGGCCGACATTACCGCCTCGGTACCGGAGGAGACAAAACGGATGCTTTCCACCGGCTCGATCCGGTCGACAATGAATTTGGCGAGGTTATACTCCAATTGCGTCGAGGCGCCGTAGGTCATCCCTTTACCGACCTGCTCCCGCACCGCCGCGACAACATCGGGATCGGCGTGACCGAGAATCAGCGGCCCCCACGAACAACAAAAATCGAGATAGCGGTTTCCGTCGACATCATAAAGATAAGCGCCCTCTCCCCGTTCAATAAATCGCGGCACGCCACCTACCGCTTGAAACGCTCGCACCGGCGAGTGTACGCCGCCGGGCGTCACCCGACGGGCCAGCTCCATCAGCTTCACTGATTTTTCCGTGTTGTAGATTCGGTCATTCATGGTTTTGCCCACCCCCCGCAGCGGCTATTTACTACATCGTGCAGAAAATAGCCAGATATGAGTTGGGGCGAATTTAAACTTGCGCCGACTGACAGCAAACATCCTGTATGTCAACCGGTTAAGTCAGCTTCGAATCCGTTCCGCAGATCGCGGGGCGGCAATGAATGCAACCTTTAATACCATACCAAGCGTGGCGTGAATCATCCCTTAGATCCAGCAAATATGTTCCCCAGTTATTGGACATTCCCGCCCCCAATCGTGACGGTTGCACTCGGACCCCGGAGGGACCACTTCGAAACGGAGAATCAACAGCGATGTGGGAAGCGGCGTAAGTGGGCGTGAATGCGGGGAAAACGACAAGACCCCAGGGGGCTCAACCCACTGGGTCTTGCGAAAATAAGAACCGCTGAAATTAGCGGATGGTATTCTAGCTCCCCGGGTGAAACCCTCTTCGAAATGTTGGAAGATTTCCGCCGATAGTGATAACTCGTTGTAGTGCCATCTCTTACTATTTTTCTGGGGCGGCTCCGCGCAGGGGAACAAGTATTGGTTCAAAACCACGATATGACCGAGCGTTACTGCCGCATAGCTCTGCGTATTCTACAACCACTTTCTGGTATCGGACTTTCCATCTCCTACTCATATTGGCGACCTCTTGAGGGTCTATTAGAATCTAATACAAATTGTCTCAGCATGTGGATTACGCGAAGTCTGGCGGGGCAATGCCGGGAATAATGCTGAAGCGGTGGACGAACTGGTTTTTGCGTAACTTGTTTAATCGGGATGAAAGAGGAACAATCCATCCACAATGATTTTACAGAAGTTAACTTGGTCGGCGTATTTCGCTCGGGGATGCTGCCAAGATCGTACGAACCGTGTTCGTCAACACGCCAAGATTGAAGGGCTTTTGCAGGAAAACTGTGGCAGAATCCAATTTGCCATAATCTGCGATTTTGTCATCGGTATGCCCCGACATGAGGATGACTTTCGTCTCCGGCCGGATACGGGCCAGATGTTGGGCCAAATCCAAGCCACTCATTTTGGGCATAACGATGTCCGTCAATAGTAGATGAATAGGCCGGGTGTCGCGTTCAGCGAGTGCCAAAGCTTCTGTCCCGTCTTTCGCGGGGATTACAGTATAGCCCTGGGCCTGAAGGGCGACGGAGATTAGATCCCGAAGGCCTTTCTCGTCTTCGGCGAGCAAAATCGTCCCCGTATCGTGAAAAATATCGAGTTGGGTGGTTTTGGAATCGGAATGCTCGACAGGATTGTCAACTCGGGGCAGGAAAATATTGAAAGTGGTGCCGAACCCCGGAACGCTGTACACAACAATGTGACCATCACTTTGCTTGACGATTCCATAGACTGTAGCCAAGCCCAATCCCGTCCCCTTGCCCTGTTCCTTAGTCGTAAAAAATGGCTCAAAAATCCGTGATTGTGTTTTTTCATCCATCCCGTCACCGGTGTCACTCACCGCAAGCAACACATGGGGACCCCGTACCGCATCAGGGCACTCACATACAAAATCCTCATCGAGATCAATATTGCCTGTTCCGACGGTGATATTTCCACCATTGGGCATGGCATCGCGGGCATTCACAACAAGATTCATGATCACTTGTTCGACCTGCCCGGGATCGGCTTTTATAGAGCCAATTGTGGGGTCCAACCTGACAACTAATTCGATGTCTTCACCAATAAGCCGCCGGAGCATTTTGCCCATATCGGTGACGATGCTGTTTAAATCCAGTACCTTTGGCGCCAGGACCTGCTTGCGGCTGAACGCCAGAAGCTGGCGGGTCAAGTCGGCTGCCCGCTCCCCGGCTTGGTTGATCTCTTCCACATTTTTGTGCCGCGGATCATCGGAAGCCAGCCGCCGTTGGAGGAGTTCGCTGTTCCCGGTGATAATGGCCAGCAAATTGTTGAAGTCGCGGGCCACACCGCCGGCCAACCGACCAATGGCTTCCATTTTCTGTGCCTGGCGAAGTTCCTCCTGACTTTCCTTGAGCGCCTCTTCGGCCCGCTTGCGCTCGGTGATGTCCGTATGGATCGAAACCAATACTCTTCCATAATCAGGATGATCAAACATGGAAATACTGGCGTAACACCAAAATGGCGTGCCATCCTTCTTGATATTGTGTACTTCCCCCTGCCATTCACCATTCTCGCTGATGGATTCCATGATTTTCCTGGCCGTCTCCTCCACGTTTATCGTAGTGGGATAGTTGACTGTTGAGACGTGTTTCCCGATCATTTCACCAGGATCATAGCCAAACATCTGTTCAAATTTCCAATTAGTGTAAGTAATCACACCATCGGTATGTCTGATAAGAAAAACACCTTCGGACATATTTTCAATAATCGTGCTTTGCAGGCGTAATGCGTCTTCGGCCTGTTTGCGTTCGGTGATGTCAAGATGCGTCCCGCACGCTCGCAACGGCTTGCCATTGACGTCACGTTCGATTACCCGGCCACTATCCAACACCCAAATCCATTCGCCGGATTTATGGCGGAGGCGATGCTCGGCCACATAGAATGGCGTATGGCCTTCCAGGTGTTCATTCAGGATTTTCTCCACCCGCGCCAAGTCGTCAGGGTGGATCAGTTTCTCCCACGAGCGCAAATGCGGCTCGATTTCCTCAAGGCGATAACCGAGCATCTCGACCCAGCGTTTATTGAAATCTACCTCGTCGGTTTGTAGGTTCCAATCCCACACACCCAGGTTCGCTCCACGCAATGCTAAATCAAGGCTTTCTTCGCTTTCCCGCAATTGAGCCGTGCGCTCATCCACCAACGCTTCAATGATCGCTGTGCGGTTTTGTTTTGCACGAAGGTATGCCATCAGCAGTATGGTAAGCGCCAGCCCGCCAAGTAAGGTGATCCAATGCATGTACGAAGTATGAGACACGTTATAAGCGAGTGAGGGCGTGCAGCGCAGCTCCCAGGTCCGGTCGGCCATTTCGAATAACGCAACGTAAAATAAGTCCGAGCCGTCATTCATTTCCGGCCCAGAATCACTAATATGCTCGCGGCCCAGACGTGACCAATGTCGGCAAAGTAACTGCTTGTCCTCTGGTGTGGAAACATCACTCACAAGTATATCTATTCCCCCGGGTTCCAGTTCCAGAATAATATTCGCAAGAATATCATCGACTTTCAAAGCGGCCATGACAACGCCTTCAATGGCGGCACGCCGCTCCTCGACTGTCGTCGTGGGTAAGCCCTTTTTGTAAACAGGTTGAAAAGCGATGACTCCCAATCTGTCCTTCCGTTCGCCCGGGAATGTCACCGGCTCCGTAACTGCCGGCTGGCCCATATCACGCACTTGCTCGACCGCCTCACGTCGGAGCGGCTCCGAGAGCAAGTCCCAGCCCATTGCCCAATCGAACCGCGGGAGGTGATATAGGATCGGATAGTACTCGTTACGGGGAGCCGTGACAGCTGCGTCATCTCCAGGAAGATTTTCGTGGATCAGGTAGTTCGCTAATCCCTCTGCACGTACGGTTTGCATAAAGGTGTCGCGATTGGCGTCGATCACCCGCGGCGCCCAACCAATCGCATGGATGTCGGAATGAGTCTCAAGCAGCGGCTCCACAAACTGGGCGAATTCATCACGGCTCACGAACTGCGAACCCACATAGAATCGCTTTAGTGCCGCCAACTCGTGCAGATGGTGGGTGGCCTCGCTCTTGAAGGCATTACAGCGCGCCTCGGCCAAACGTTCAAAGTCGAACGTCCGCCATTGGGCTTCCCAGTGTCCCACGACGAAAAACGCCGTCAGCGACAACACCAGGCCGACCAGGCCGATCCTCAGCGGCGTACCGTACCGGCTGAATAAATATCGCCAGGATGATGCCGATTTTTGTCCCTTTGATTTATGGTGCCCAACAGTCACAGTGTCCTCAACACTAGGGAGCTAGGTATTCCTTGATCATTTTGGGTGTTTTCACTCGTAAATACCTGCCACTTTAATAAATATTATTATCACGTACGGTCTCAATTTTGAATGCAGTGACACCTTCTTTTATTTATCGGCAAACGGCAACAGGTACTATAATCGGGGGTTGGGGAAGGTGTAACATTCCTAAGAAAATACCCGCATCGCAGATGCGATGCGGGCGTGAGGGAGGCCGGCCGGCACACCCTGGGCACCCGGTGCTTTTAAAAGCGGTCGCCGGCCGGACCGCGCATTGATTTGTGGTTTAGCTTTTAAACGCCTCCTCAAATTCCGCTTCGTTTTCTTCCAGCGGAATCAGGTCTTCGGGGGCCGCATGTCTACCTTTCGGGCCCCCATTGCCCGGCTTGGCGACCGGACGGGTTTCCTTTTTATGCAACAGCGTTTGGATACGGTCTTTCATGTGATGTGTCTTGGACTGATCCCACTTATCCTGATGCTTCCAGGTGGTCGTAGCCGTGCTGCCGACCACAGAACCTTTACCGCCGACGACCTCCTGCAGATTTTGCACGACCTTCATCAACTCCCGCGCCTGGGCATTTAGCTCTTCCGAGGCCGACGCTGACTCCTCAGCGTTCGCGGCGTTCGACTGCGTGACCGAATCCATCTGCGTCATCGCGGCATTGATCTGATCGACACCTTTGGCCTGCTCATCAGAAGCGGCGGAGATCTCGTTGATCAACCCGGTGACTTTCTGTGCTGAGGTCACGATTGTGCCCAGCGATTCGGCAACCTCCTGAGCCACTTGTACACCCGTATCCGCATTTTTCTGCGAACCCTCGATCATGTCGCTGGTAGTGCGCGCGGCCTCCGCCGAACGCATGGCCAGGTTCCGGACTTCCTCGGCCACCACGGCAAAACCCTTGCCCGCCTCACCGGCGCGGGCGGCCTCCACGGCGGCGTTCAAGGCCAGCAGGTTGGTCTGGAAGGCGATCTCGTCGATGGTCTTGATGATCTTGGCGGTTTCATCGGATGATTTCTTGATTTCGTCGATCGCAGTCGACATCCGTTGCATCGCCTCGTTGCCTTTCTCCGCCGCGGCCGACGACTGCCCGGAAAGGTTATTGGCCTCACGGGCATTGTCGGCTATCTGCCGCGACATCGAGCCCATCTCTTCCATCGAAGCGGAGGTTTCTTCCAGCGACGAGGCCTGCTCCGATGCCCCCTCAGCCATCTGCTGGCTGGAGGAAGATACCTGGCCGGAAGCCGAGGAAACCTGCTCCGAACCCGAACTGAGTTGCTCAATGGTTTTATTGATCGGTTTGGTAATCGAGCGGGTGATGGTATAAGCCAGGATTAAACCAATAACAATTGCGCCGATGGCCAATGTTATCATCAACATGTTTGAGCTGGCCATCGTTGACTCCATCTTTCCTTTCTGTCCCTGCCGCAAATCGTCGCTCATTTTGACAACTTCAGCACCGATTTCGGCAAGGAACGTCTGATTCTCTTCGGCCTTCTCCTTTAAACTAACCATCACCTTGAAGCGCTCGCCATAACTGGCGGCAGCATCTGAGATCCCCTGAATCTGATTCTGATTGACTTCCGATTTCATTTTGGCCTTGGACAGGGCACATTGCTCCATGATGTCCTCGACATCGGTAAACAGTTGATCAGCATACTTCGCATCTTCAGTTCTTCGAAAATCTCTATAAGCGATGCGGCAATTCTGGAAGTATCTGATCAGACGGTTCCCGTCATCGGCCTTACCGACCCGCTCACGAAGTTTGGCGTGCTCCACTTGGGCGAGAAATTCCGCTTCCATCTGCTCTTTCTGGTTTGCTCTAAATTCTGCGTACAGCTTATCTAGTTTTGCGGCTTCGGTGTCCATCCCTCCAATGGCCGCAAGAATATCTTTCTGGATTTGGATCATATCCTTCCAGCCTTTAAGATATTCCAACTGCTTCTCTTTGGCTTTTTCAATCAGAGTGATATCGGCCCGATCCCGGAAGCGTGCCTTGGTAGTTTCCGCCTGCCCACACCAATCCTCGATTATGGCAGCGATCTGGTCGTAGTTTTTGAGGTTCTTGGTGGCTGCAAAGTCCTTGCGAAGAACCGCCGTATCTTTGACCCACTTGATCAGCCGGTTGGCATCGTCGGCGTTAGTCACTTGTTTTTCGATGGTCCCAATGCTGTTCCAGCCGGTGAACCCCAGAACGGCGGCAATTACGATGAGAATGCCGAAACCCATGGCCAGTTTGGTCGCCAGTTTCATGTTCTTTAACATCTTTCTCCTCCTCGAAAACCACTACGTTTGAATGCTTTCTTCTCTCATTTACTAGAGGTTTGCCAACATTCCCGCCCTAAAAATCAATCTGGAACCGCGTTTGGAAAATCGTGGCGTCGCCGTCGGTGCCACCGTCGGCGATGACATAGTTCCACATGATCCTGGTGTTGGGGTTCAAATACCAGTTGGCCCCCAACGTGACATTATTGAGCGTACCCCCGTTGATGCTGATGTCCTCATCATCAAGATCGAGGTGTGAATAGCGGATCAGGATTTCCCAGGCCCCCCACCGGCCTTTCTCCGGATTGAAATTGGCTTTGGGTTTCACCCGGGAAAACGTCGCCGTCGAGTTCTTATAATTGCGATGTTCCCCGGTTAAGAAATAGCTCGCCATGGCATAGTATGCACGAAACGACCCGCTGGTCTGATCGGGCATGTCAACCGCGGCATTGACCAGTTCGGCCTGTGCCGAGATCGGCCCGTACACCACGGCTACTTCGCCGCCGGTGAGGTACGCCTTATCGGCGATCAACTGGTCGGTATCCACGACATTGAGCGACAAGTGCGTCTCCGGCCGCTGCCGGTATTGGACGATGTCGTCCTGCGGCGACCGGATGCTGTAGGCCACACCAAGGTGGAACAGTCGCTCACTGCTCGCGAAAATGGGCAGACCCGTCAGGCGCGCCGTGTAATTGTATTCCCCGGCCCCGACACTCTTGCCCGGCGAATCATCCTCACGAAAAACGCCTACCGCCCAGCCCAGGCGCTGCTGCCAGGCGCTGTTATGGAACATCAGCCCCAGGTTACGGGCCGGAACAAACGCGCTGGTCAAGGAACGTTCAAGGAAACTGATGTACTTGTTGCTGGTCAATTGTTCCAACCCCAGCGGCTCATTGAAATGTCCGACCCGGAAGTTGCCGACAACGGGGAGTTTGCGTAGTCCCAGGTATACGTCCTTAAAGGAGACCTTTCCTCCGGCAAATTCATAGTTCATCTTGAACTCCACGCCGGAGTATATTGAACCGGACAGTTAAAACCGGGCCGAACGGAATTCCGCGCCGTCATCGGTCGGCAGCCACTCGACTTCCCCCGCCTCATCCCCGGAGATAAAGGCCCAGTCGGTCATTAACCGTCCGCCGAATTTGAAGGTGAAGTTCTTGTCCGCGGTCTCGAGACGCAGACCGTCCTGCCAATGGGTGCGCAACGTTCCGGGTTTTTCCTTGTTTTTCTCGACCGGCGGCCCCTCGACGGGGCTTACGGGAGTGAGAACATTAAATTCCGACTCATAGGCCGCCTCATCCCCGGCGACCAGCCGAATTTGGCTGTTTTCAATCTTGCTGCGCAGGTACATATTTTCGGCCTTGAGTTGGTGAATATCGTTGGTGATTCTTTCCCACCGCTCATTGTCGATACCCGCTGTTTCGCTTTCGAAACCGAGGTTCTGGAGATCCAGCTTCAACTGGATGATTTCCTTTTGCAACTCTTCGATGGCGGTGTTGTCGATAGCGCCCCCTTCACCCGGGGTAATACCATCGATTTTTTGCTGCAGGGCCACGATTTGCT
>SDBS01001251.1_pt1 | contig 25953 bp, 31 predicted proteins | sample 2277091 | NCBI WGS metagenome assembly SDBS01 (sample SAMN10404972, study PRJNA504765) | marine sediment metagenome | isolation source: marine sediment core GS10_PC15, 163 cmbsf | place: Arctic Ocean: Southern Knipovich Ridge | collected 2010
GCGGATTTACTCGCTGCGGCTGATCGTTAGTGCCCTAGTTTTCGCCTGGGCGCGTTCGCCGGTTTTGATCATGCTCGCGGCCCTGACCGGCACGCTTAGCCCCCATTCGGGCGAGGTAGGACCGTTTGAAGCACTCGAAGCCAGCATGCTGCCAAGCACCGTATCTACGGGTCGGCGCAATCAGGTGTTCGCGTTGTATTACGGGCTGGGGGCGCTCGCCGTCGCGCTCGGCGCCTTGTGCGCCGGCCTGGCGGATACCCTGGAGGTTAACTTTGCCCTCAGCGAAGGTGATGCCTATCGCTGGTTGATCAGCTTGTATGCCTTGCTGGGGGCGCTTTCCCTGCTGGCATTATCTGGTCTTTCCGAAAAAACCGAGCACCATTCACCCCCATCTGTTCGCAAACTCCTTGGACTGAAACGCTCGCGCCCTGTGGTGATCCGTCTGGCTGCGCTGTTCGGCCTCGATGCGCTGGCCGGCGGTTTTGTTGTCCATGGCTTGTTAGCCTATTGGCTTGCTTTGCGATTTGATGTGAGCGCCGGCGAGTTGGGGCTGGTGTTCTTTGGGCTTAACCTCCTGAATGGGCTATCTTATTATCTTTCAGCGCATGTGGCTGACCATCTGGGTCTGCTTAATACAATGGTGTTTACGCACCTGCCCTCCAATTTGTTGCTCATTTTTCTGCCGATGGCGCCAACGTTTTCGTTGGCTGTCGCCGTGCTGGTCGGCATGCACATCTTCGGGAATATGGATGTACCGACACGCGCATCCTACGTGTCGGCGATTGTCGAGCCCGAGGAACGCACTGCCGCGATGGCCCTGACCATGTCCGTGCGACCGATGGCTCAATCGGTGAGCCCGGTTTTTTCAGGACTTGCGCTGCAATTCGCGGCTACCGGGGTCCCCTTTTTTCTGGCCGGGGGGTTGAAAGTCCTATATGACATCTTGCTATACCGTGGCTTCCATCAACTGAAGCCAACCGAGGAACGAGTAAATGGTGAGGCGATATGGAAAGGGAAAATCTAACTGGGAAGTGTTGGCCAACCTGATCGACGGCGAATGGATCGAATTGTCGGATGGCGCCGTTTAAAAAAACCGAAACCCAGTGGATCCATCTCAGGTCCTGGAGTCCTTTCCAAACTTTACGCGTGATGACACATGAAGGGCATTCGCGGCCCGCTCAGACTATGGGCGTGACGATGGATGCCAAGTCCTGGGGGGCCAAGAACTGGAAAGAGTTCCTGCGGGATTGCGAATTGAGGCTAGTGGACGCCGCCATCGCGGTCTCTGCAACCGGATTGTTCCGCGTTGGCACCTACATTCGCTTCGTCATCAGCTGGGGGCGTGGTACTGGTGTGATGAACCCCTGCTATTACCCGTGAATCATGTTTTAGGGTTCGGACCAGTTCTCAACAATCAAGGAATCCTTCACATGGATATCAATGCGAGAAGAGAAGATTTTCCGATAACCAAGCAGTTCGTGAACCTAGATAACGCAGCTCTCTCAGCGCTCCCGATCGCTGACGTAAAAGCGGTTGAGTGAATGCTGCGTGATAGGGTTGAACGCGGTGTTCTTGCATTCTGAAACTAGGGTAATCGGATCAACGAGACAAAGGGTCGCTTGGCGGATCTAATCCATGCCAAGCCCGTAGAGATCGCGCTCACTCAGAACACCTCTGTAGGTATCAACATCGTTGTCAGTATGCTTGAATGGGAGTCCGGTGATAATGTAGTGCCGAACGACCTGGAGTTCTCCCCCAACTACAGGCCATGGTTGCGATTGAGGAAACGAGACGTGGAAGTGAGGATCATCCAACAGGGGAAAGGATGGGTAACAACGGACGAGTGAACTGCTCATATGTTTCCTATAGGCTCGACGAATAAACTGACTCAAATAGATCGGAGGGTTATGTGACCAATCCTAATCCAAGTTTCTCAGCGCACCAAGATCCGCATGTCGATCATGATCACTCCCACGGTGTGATAGATCCGTCAATCTTAACATCCAAACGTGGTATTTGGGCTGTCAAGTGGTCTTTCTTCGGTCTAGTTGCAACGGCGCTAATACAGGTAACCAATGTTGCCTTAACGGGAAGCGTAGCCTTACTTGCGGACACTATCCATAACATTGGTGATGCATTCACATAAATCCCTTACTCGAAACCATCGGTAGGAGTTGAAGAACGATGGCAACTAAGAAGGTAAAAGTGCATGACACTACTTTTTACACCCAATAATATTGGATCGCTTTCTACACCAAACCGAATCGTGCGATCCGCAACTGCCGAAAGAATGGCCGATTCAGATGGGCGGCCTCTTCCTCAGCTTACGGAGCTGTATAAAAACCTGGTTCGAGGCGGCGTAGGCCTGATTATCACCGGTCATATGTACGTGCACCTATCTGGAAAAGCCCACGTTGAGATGACCGGCATTTACAACGACGATCTGATTCCAAATCTGGCAAAACTAGCGGACGCAGTCCACAATGAGCACGGTCATATCGTCGTACAAATCAACCATGCAGGCATGAATGCCAATGCGGAAGTCGTTTCCGAAGCCATTGCCCCCTCAGCAATTGACGCGCCATTCCTTTCCAGACCAGCCAGGGAAATTACACCCCAAGAGATTGAAACTGTTATTCAGGCATACGGAAACTCGGCTCGTAGATGCCAAGAGGCTGGTTTCGATGGGGTCCAGATACATGCCGCTCATGGAAACTTGATAAGCCAATTCCTATCCCCGTTTGTAAACCGTAGAACCGATAAATGGGGAGGTAATGGTACGAAGAGGATGCGTTTCCTGCGAGAAGTATGTTCCGCGGTTAGAGAGAAGGTTGGCTCCGAGTACCCGGTGTTGATCAAACTCGGTATGATGGACAGTGTGGAAGGCGGTTTGTCCTCCGATGAAGGGGCGCAAATAGTAGCCGCGTTAGAGAACATGGGCCTTGACGCGGTTGAAATCAGCGGGGGAATTGGGGGAACAAAGAACCTTAATGACCGAAAGGGGATCCGTTCAGAGGCTGACGAAGCTTACTTTCTCCCCCTTGCGCGCCAAGCCCGCCCTGTCACTCAACTTCCGATTATTCTAGTCGGAGGCTTCAGATCCCGATCGGTTATGGAGCAGGTGTTAGCGGATGGACTCGCCGACTATATCTCCCTCTGTCGTCCGTTGATCACCGAACCAGATCTACCGAATCAATTTAAACTCGGTTTGAAGGAAAAATCTCGCTGCCTATCGGCAAATAATTGTTGGCCCAATAACGCAGGTGATGGGATCGCTTGTAAATGCCCTCACGAAAAAGTGGTTAAAAAGACAAATGCTTAACTATTCCACGCAATGTCCTTATCAGGATTCCAAGAAAGTGCATCCGATAAATATGGGTTATCGGATGCACAAGAAATCCAAGCTTCGCTTAACAGCATAATGTGAATCTACTTGTCATTCGAATAGAGTTTTACGCTGAGCAACCCCACTTCGATCATACAAAGAAAAAGCCCGGTGCTTAAAATCAAATCTCAAATGCAAATTGTGCCGCGTGCGGAGAACTGGATAGCACTGATGATGAACTTGTTTGCACTCTTCACAAGCTCGTGATACTCATCAATCACCACCTTGCTTTGCCTCTCCTTGCAGAGGGGCAAGTGTTGACTCTCGAAACCTACTGTTCGCTTGTAGAGCGATGATTCTGTCAACCCAACCAACCACCTGAGCTGAGTGTTCCCCAATTGAAGACTACTATTCGCCTGATGATTGGGTCTTCTCCACGCGCTTATAGTAACTGCACTGCGTGATCGGCGACGATTCGATCAATTTCGGCCAGGGCGTACTTGGCGAGCTTCCCTTGCGCGTCACGAACTGCACTCGACTTGGTGCCGAGATAGCCGATCACCAATATATTCTCGTCGTTGGTCAGGTTGGCGGTTGAGCGTGTTCAGCGAACCCTGGGTGTTTCTGAGCGCCGGGCTTGCCGAGTACTTGATCAGCCTCGATCTACGCAGCGATATGCATGTCATCAAGCTGAAGACGAGGCTGTACTCACAGAACACATCATCGAACTGGCGAGACATTATGGTCGCTATGGATACCGCAGGATCACGGCAATGCCAGATTGACCGGGGCGCCACGCTTGGCTGTGTAGCGGCGCACGCCTTCACAGATGGCGCTGACGTACAATGTGTCCGCCGCGCTGGGTAGGTGTTGTCCATGTAATTCGGTGCAGCCAACCGGGATGAAAACCACGTCGTTCTGCTTGCGGTTCTCTTCAACTTTCCAGCGGGTCGTGGTCTGGATGTATGAGCCGGGTTTGCCCCATTCCACCGGCGACGGGATGCCGTAATCAGCTAGGATGGCGTTGATCTGTTCGTCATTGGTTTCCCACACTTCCTTCTTCATCCGCCCGACGGCGTTGTCTTCAAAGAAAAGGTCGGGCTGATTCGTGGGTAAGTATCCTTTCGGTACGCTTGTGTTCGATATTATTGACTCCTCAAATTTGATTTTAGATTAATCTGGAAAAACCTTCCCCGGATTAAGAATGTTGACTGGGTCCAGCGCCTGTTTGATGCGTTTCTGCACCTCGATCGAAACCGGACCCAGGGCTTGCTCCATGTAGGGGCGCTTCAAAGCCCCGACCCCGTGTTCGCCTGAGAGCGTCCCGCCTAGTTCGAGCGCCACGGCAAACTCATCGATCACCATCTGCTTGACTTTGGCCCATTGTTCGGGGTCGCGCTTGTCGAATAGGATGTTTGGGTGCAGGTTGCCGTCCCCGGCGTGGCCGAAGATCACGATCGGCAGACCGAACTTTGAGCTGATTGCCTTGATGCGGCGGATGGCCTCAGGAATGGCGCTCCTAGGCACGGTGATGTCCTCGCCCAGTTTGTTGGGCGCTTTTCGAGCCAGCGCCGGCGAAACGGACCGTCGGGCCTGCCACAATTTCGAACGCTCATTCTCGTCCCGAGCGATTTTCACTTGGCGTGCCCCGCATTTCGTGCAGATTCCCTCGACCGTTTCAATCTCGCGCAACACAGCGGCCTCATCCGAGCCGTCTGTTTCTATGAGCAGGATTGCTTCAACATCTAGCGGAAGCCCCAGGTGCATAGCTTCCTCGATGCAGGCGATGGCGGTTTCGTCCATCAGTTCCAGCGCGGCCGGGACGATGCCAGCTGCCAGAATGGCGCCTCCCGTGCGGGAAGCATCCTCGAGGGATGAGAACTCGACCAATGCGGTGCGTGTAAATTTGGGCTTGGCAACAAGGCGCAGCAGGGTTTCGGTGATCACGCCCAGGGTCCCTTCAGAGCCGGTGAAAAGTGCCGTCAGGTCGTAGCCGACCACGTCCTTGATGCACTTGCTGCCGGTGTGCAGGATGCGCCCGTCCGCAAGAACGACGGTCAGGCCGAGCACGTAGTTACCGGTCACGCCATATTTAAGGCAGCGTGAACCGCCGGCGTTACAGGCGATGTTCCCGCCAATGGTCGAGTAACGGATACTGGACGGGTCGGGCGGATAGAACAGTCCAATTTTTTCCACTGCAGCTTGCAAGTCAGCGGTGATGATGCCGCTTTCAACCCGCGCCGTGGCATTGACTTCGTCAATTTCTAAGATGCGGTTCATACGCGTCATCGCTAGTGTGATACCACCGTTGAACGGGACCGAGGCGGCGGCCATGCCAGAGCCCATACCGCGTGTCACCAGAGGGATGCGCTCACGCCCGGCTAGCTTGATCACCCGGCTAACTTGGTCGGTGGTCTTTGGCAGGACGACGACATCAGGCCGATGTTCCTCAAAAGTGGCGTCGTAACTGTAGGCAACAAGGTCTTCGGGCATTTGCAGAACGCAATCCTGGCCTACAATCCGTATGAGTTGTTTGATAATTGCCCGTTTCAATGTCTCTTACCTCTTGCTATCGTATGCCTGATCCAGCAATTCCATCGGGTGTACGACTTGCATTGCCAGGCCGTGCCGCCGTACACCCACGTTCAACTGCATCTGGCAGCCGGGACAGCCGGATGCGACGAAGTCAGCCCGGGTGGAGGCGATGTTCTCGATCTTGCGACCCAGCACTTTGAGCGACGTTTCGTAATGGGTGATGAGCTGGCTGCCGGCAGAGCCACAGCACCAATCAGCCTCTGGTAGCTCGACGAACTCGAGACCATTAATCATGCGCAGCAGGGTGCGGGGTTCCTCATACACTCCCTGCCCATGGCGCAAGTGACAGGGGTCGTGGTATGTGACACGGGCTTCTAGATGACCCTGGGGCTTTTCAAGTAGGATCGACATCAGAAATTCGCTCACATCGCGCACCTTGCCGCTGAAGGAGACCGCTCGTTCCGCCCAGTCGGGATCGTCTGCCAAGAGGCGGCCGTACTCTTTGAGTGTTGAGCCACATGTGGCACAGTCTGTGATGATGGCCTCCACACCGGCTTGTTCGAAGAGAGCGATGTTATGACGGGCCTGTCCCTGCACCAAGTCTGGCCGTCCATATCCCAGGCCTGGCATTCCGCAGCAGATGGTCTCTTTCGGCATGATGATGGTGCAACCATTGCGGGCCAGCACGCGTACGCTGGCGGCGCTTTCTTCGGCGAACATCAGGCTTTGGGCGCAACCCAGGAAGAAGCCCACCCGGTAGCGACTCTCGTTCTTGGCTTCAGTGATTTCCGGTAAAACCTGTCGCAACGGACGCTGAGGTAAGTGCGGCAGCATGGCTTCTATGTCACGCACTTTACCCGGGACCAGATTGCGCAACCCAAGGGCATACACCAGACGGCGGATGCCCGATTTTTCGTAGAACCGCAGCGGCCAGGTTGCCAGTTCCATCCACCCCGGCTTGGGGATAAGGTCGCCAAACAGCGTTTTCTTCCAACCTGTTGGACGGATCTGTTCCTGCACGTGGCGCATCTCGATCGCCAGATCCGCAGGGCGGATACCGACCGGACAGACTGTGTTGCAGGCGAGGCAATTGAAGCAAGCGTACATTTGCTCGAACAAATTATTACTGAGTTCCAACTCGCCTTCCAATCCCTTGGACGCCAGCGCCACCCGTCCACGCGGCGAAGCGGTCTCGCTCAGGTGCTCGCGGTATGTCGGGCAGACCGCCAGGCAAGCCCCGCAGCGGATGCAGTTCAGGTATTGGTCTTCGGAGGGTCGGCTCAGGTTACTTATCACAGGTCAAAAGCCCGATACGGTCCTAATTCTTTTTCATTGACCCTGGACCATGGACCACTTGCTGCTCTCGCAATGGTTGTTCGTTGCCGGTGTCTGTCGTACATCTATCCAACCTCGCTCACTTTCACAGGCCGGTTCTCCCACAGCGATTTCCAGGCGGTATGCCCCAGTACTACCGCGGCCCGGCCGTCCTGTCCGCTGGTGGGAGTGGGCTTATCGTCAAGTACGCACTCAATGAACGTGCGCACTTCGTCCACATAGCAGGCAGCGTACCGCAGCAAGAAAAAGTACGGCGGGGGTGCGGAGTGGAAGCCTTCTGGGTCGCCCTTCACGATCGTGCTCTCGGCTTCGTTCTTAGCCATGGCCGTGCCGTTTGAGCAGAAGACCTCAAGACGCTGGTCGTAGCCGTAGACCGCCTTGCGGCTATTGTCGATGGCGCCGATTGCGCCATTGGCGAATTTGAGTGTGACCACATTCGTGTCGATATCGCCGAACTCTTTCAGTTCCGGTTCGATCAGCACATTTCCACTGGCGAAGACCTCCTCCACCTCGCCGACCTGGAAACGGGCCATGTCGAAATCATGGATGGTCATATCGAGGAACATCCCGCCCGAGACACGCAGGAATTCCATGGCGGGTAGCTCCGGGTCGCGGTTGGTGATGCGCAGGATGCACGAGCTCACGATTTCTCCTGGTTTGACTATTTCGTGCACGCGCTGGAAGCTCTTATCAAAGCGGCGGTTGAACCCGACATGAAGCTTGACTCCCGCTGCCTCGATCGCTTCCAACGTCCCGTCAATCTCAGCCAGGTCGAGCGCCAGCGGCTTTTCGCAGAAGATGTGCTTGCCCGCTGCTGCCTGTGCTGGCTACTTAACTCATCCGTCCAATCTTTCGGTACGTATGCGAACCTGTTGACTTCATCCGAATGGGATACCATAATACCTGATCTTCTACTTCCTCGACATTGGGCAGAATATAAAGACATCCAAGTTTATTGGAAATCCTTACTCGGGGATATAACTAAGCAAGGAAATAATTGATCTATTCATCGGGATTAACGAGAGGCGTTGGCTCATGGAGGATGAGCCGATTAAATGCCACCCACCCTTCAACTTCCCAACCCTGAAACGCTTTACCCTCAATATACCACGCACACCCAAAATCATGGATGAGCTGGTTACTCCTATCAAAGTAGAACTACCAAGCAATGAAATTCTCAATGATAAACTGCACCTATCTGCACCAGACAATGCAAACCTGCCAAGTAGACAGGTCCGGAAATGGGCGGTTTTATGTGTAATCATTCCTAGAAGAAGGCGCCCCCGGTGCGATTCGAACGCACAGCCTACGGATTAGAAGTTCAGAAAAGTTCCGTCCCCCTGTATATAGAGAGTTATGGTGTCTACCCACTCCTATCTATAGGGGTAAATTTGTCCAAGCTGACCATTGGTTCTATGGTGTGGTGAGAGTTCTGCACCAGAATTGCACCGCCTCAAAATCAAACTAAAGTTAGGAAAGCGACTCGAATTCTTCTGTCTGATTAGAATCCCTCACAAGCAGGGCTAAAATTCTGCGGGTTTCATGAATAGGTTCTTCTCCTGTAATGGTTGGATCGAATGTATCAGCAAGGATGCAAGTCCTTGTGATGGTTAGGTCGTTGCATAATTGCATCCTTGATTCAGAAAGCCATAGGAGGAAACATGAGTGATGGATTCATTCGAGATATTTAGGATAAGGTGAAATCACAGTTAGCCTTTCCTGATAGGAATTCAAGACCGTGATTGTATCGCTCTGTGTGTGTCCAAGTACATTTTCTAGAACGGATGTCCTTTTTCGGCCGCTACACCTGGAGGCTGGTGGTCCTTCAGAGAACCTCGCCATGCGAAGCAGCTCGACCAGCTCGAGAATTAAGATTAGACTTATTATAATATTAGTTTAGCCTAAATTTCAAGAGGGATTCAATCACATAACGAACACGTTCTGGACGAGCATCATCATGATGAATCCGCCCATCGCTGCCAGGGCGCTCGTTTGTCGCTGCACGTTGCTTGCCAGGCTCTCCGGGATCATCTCGCTGAGGACGAGAAAGAACATCGCTCCCGCTGCGAAACCAAAGGCGAAGGGAAGAATGGGCCGAAAAGCGACCACGGCCAGGTAGGCTGGAATCACCGCTAGCGGCTGAGGCAAGCTCGAGAATATTGACCAACCGACGCACTTCCAGCCGCTTACCCCCGCGGCGCGCAGTGGCAGTGAGACCGCGATTCCCTCGGGTATGTTGTGGATTGCGATGGCGATCGTGATGATTATGCCCAGGTTGGTTTCCCCGGATCCGAAAGCTACGCCCACCGCCAGGCCTTCGGGAAAGCTGTGGAAGAACATCGTCCCAAGAACCAGTGCGATGCGGTTCCCTCCTGCGCCACTTACCCCGCTGATCGTAAAGTCGTGATGCGCGATCCGCCGCGAGGTTAGACCGAAGATCAGGGCTCCAGCGAGTATACCGGCAGCCACAATGTTGAATCCGCCATCAGCGATCCCCGGGTAGATCAGGTTAAAAACAGAAGCGGCAAGCATCATCCCTCCGGCGACTGCCCATGCCAAGTGGGCAAGCCGGGTAGGAAAGCGGCGCACAAAGACAAAGGGTAACCCGCCAAGCCCCGTCGCCAACGTGGTGATCACCGCTGCCCAGAATGCATTTAATAGGGATGCTTCCATTTCAGTCCACCTGCTTTCCCTTCCCTGGTGCGAATCCATTAAATAACTTTTGGTCCTCTGGGCTTAATTTGGCGATCAATTCCTTATCAAGGCGAGAGTAGATACGCTGAGCAAACAATTCCATCCAGATAAATTGACGGGCGATCAAGACCAGATTGCGGTTGGTCGTGACCGTGGCGCTCATCTCTTCGTTCCCGCTTGCAATCAAAGCTTCCTGCTCATCCGCCACAACAACAATGGTATCGGTTAATTCCTGCAGCTCACTCTCGTGCGGTGGATGGTAAGCCACTTCTCCGCACCCCAATTTAAGGTCCCCCGTGAGCAAAGCGCTTACGCGAACACCTCGATCGCACGCAATCTGCACAACATCTTGAAGTTCCCGCAAACCCTGGTCAGACAGCACAAGCATTAACTCGGCCTGTGTCGATTGAATCATATCGGCGGCATAGGAGATCGTTGAAGTCTCTCCCGTAATCGTCCAGAGAAGATCCCCCGATCCAGTTTCATAGACGTGAGAGAGGCCGCCCGAAAGTGCCTGCATCTTTCTGTGGTGTTCCATGTCCACACTCTCTAACAACGTCTCCGGCGGGAGAGGGCGATAGAGCGTGGCTTTCGCCTCCGCAGATTTCAACACAGCACCGCGAGCGTCAAGGCGACCGAGTGCCTCATACACCATCGAGCGCGGAACGCCGGATACTTTACTTAATTGATAACCCGTGGCTGGGTTGTTGCGCAGCAAAACCAAATACACCTTCGCCTCAGATTCTGTAAAACCAATGCCGTTTAACTCAGCAACCAGATCCATATCTGTCTCGCGCAATACTAGTAGTTCGTCTACTAACTACTATTTTGCATTAAAGTGTGCGTCTGTCAAGAGCGGAGGGCAATCTGCTTTGGGGGATAATCGGGGGTATTTCGATCGAGGGAGTTAACGGTCAACCCAGATCATACATCAACGCAGCTTAAGGCTCACGGGGCAATGGTCCGAGCCGAAGACATCTGGATGTATCTCGGCGGAGATGATTTTTTCTGAGAGATCCGCGCTAACGAAGAAGTAGTCCAGCCGCCAACCCACATCACGCTCGCGCGCTCCTCCCCAATAAGCCCACCAGCTATACGCAGCACGCTCGGGGTGCTGTTCGCAGAAGGTGTCGATGTAACCTTGCTCGACGACTTCGTCGATCCACTCCCGCTCGATGGGGAGGTAGCCGGTCGATTTCTGGTTCTGAGTGGGGCGAGCCAGGTCTCACACCCGCTGCGCCAGCGGTGGCCAACGCGGTAACAAATGCGATTGGTGTGCGTATTCATTCCCTACCGTTGACTCCCGAGAAGATCTTGGCGGCGTTGGATAAGGTCGAGGCATCGAGTGAATAAGGTGGTATGACAAGGATCCGCTCATGGAGGATTCCACGGGAGTTTTCAAGGCTTTATAACAAGGTGTTTGTGGAGTATTTTTAACAATCTGACTTGGGAGAGGCTGCAGTGGAAAAACCGTTTGACTGTTTGCTGATTGGTGGGGCGGTCGTGACGGGCGAGGGAATCAAACGCGCCGATGTAGGTGTGCGCGGTGAGACTGTCGCCGCTATTGAGGCTGAACTGCGGTCCGAAGAAGCCACTCAGGTCATCGACGTCAGCGGCAGATAAGTTTTCCCCGGCATCCTTGACGTGCATGTTCATCCTGTATATCTAGACAGCGTTGAAGATTGCTCACGCGTAGCCGCTAATAGCGGCACGACGACTCTGCTGAACTACGCCTATGCCCGGACTGGGGATAGCCTTTTGCAGAAGGTGGAGGAGATGCTGGAGGATGGCGTGGCGCACTCACGTCTCGACTTCGGGCTGTATGGCGGGATGTTTGAAGCCCCCAAACAAGTGCCCGAGATTCCTCAGGTCATGGAACTTGGTGTGCGCACTTTCAAGTTCTTTCTAACCTACCTTAAACAGGGTTGGTACACGGATGATTATCAACTCATCAAAGCCATGGATATATTGGCCGAGCGCGGCGGCATGGCCATGGTGCATGCTGAAAATGGTGGTGGCGTTCGTATCATTCTCGGACGCTCCTGTAAAGCGAAAATTAATGTCTCGAAGAGCTCCCTACCATAGCTCTTTTTCATCCATCAAAAAAGCGTCTCTCGGGCGCTTCGTTCTCAGGTAGCGGGGCTCGGATTCCATAGTCTCTGGAACATATTGGAGGGGGCCTGTCCCGTTACTGTATTGTAGACAAGGAATGACCGACAGGGTAAAACAGATGAGAGTTACCCATCATCCGTCTACCCCGTCGGCGTCCGGCCTGGGATCAAGGACCCGGCCTGTCCTGCGCTGCGAGCGCCTGCTCTGGAACGTCCCCCAGGCCTGCTGGGCAGCACCGTCAAAAGCGCATCGAGCATCAAGCGCCCTAACGGGACCACGAATGCTCACACGGCGCCGTCGGGCCTCCGGCCAGAAGCGAAGGAGGTCCTGATGACAGTATATCTCGGAATTGATTGGAGCCAAGAGAAGCATGACGCGGTTTTCCTCAACCAGGCCGGAGCTCTTCTGGCCCAGCTTACGCTCCCCCATAGCCCGGAGGGTTTCTTCAAGCTGGATGCCACCCGCCAACAGCTGGGGGTAGAGCCGCTTGAGTGCCTGGTGGGGCTGGAGACCGCTCACAATTTGCTGATCGATTTCCTGTGGGATCGAAACTACCGGCACGTATACGTTCTCCCGCCCAAGATGGTCAAACGTAGTCGAGAGCGCTATCGCTTGAGCGGAGCCCGCTCCGATCTCAGCGATGCCTTCGTTGTGGCCGACGTCCTGCGCACGGATCAAGGACGCCTTCAGCCCTGGTTCCCTGATACGTTTCTGACCCGCCAGATCCGGGCCAAGGTTAGCTTGATCCATCATCTCACCGGCAGTACTATGCGGCTATCCAATCGCCTGCGGGCAGTTCTGCTGCGCTACTATCCGGCGGCCACGGGCATCTTCAGCGATCTGACCAGCCAGATTGCGCTCCACTTCATCCAGACCTTTCCAGAGCGAAGTGTGGGAAACTGAGGACCTTCAGGTTACACCGTGCCGCGCCGGTTATGGTGCGGTGTGAGTTCCCTGGCCAAGCCCGCCAGGGCAGGCTTACCATATAAAGGGACTTTTTGCTGAGGTGCAAAAGTCTGTATTCCTTGCACATCACGACGGGGCGATTTGAATGGTGACATCCGTGAGTCGGGGAAGCGACTGAAGGAGTGCATGGCGTACATTTTCGGCAACTTGATGCCCTTCGAGCACCGTCAGCTCTGGGGCTACCCCGACATGCAGCCTCGTGTGCAGTTGATGGCCTACCCAGCGGCAGCGAATGTTATAGATACTTTTCACGCCCACGATGGCACCTGCAGTGTTTTCAACCTTGTCCACGGTTTCCGGTTCGACCGCATCCATCATGCGGTACCACATGGACTTCGTAGCGTTCCAGGTGATGCGTAAGATAGCAAAGGTGATAATCACTCCGATTATAGGGTCGGCGAGAGGAAATCCCAACCAGACGCCCACAGCGCCAAACAAGACAGCGAGTGAAGTCAGGCCATCGATTCGGGCGTGTTGTCCGTCGGCAATCAAGGCCGCGCTGCCAATTTCTCGACCAATTCGGATGCGGAAAACAGCTACAGCTTCATTGCCGATAAAGCCAATCACACCGGCTGCAGCAACCCACCCGAGGAATAGGATTTCCTGCGGGTGGATAAAGCGGTCGATGGCTTGATAACCGGCAACAGCAGCGCTGAACAGAATCAGCCCGACTACCGCTACCCCCGCCAGGTCCTCGGCGCGGTTAAAGCCGTAGGTGTAGCGCCGGGTCTTCGGGCGGCGGGAAAGTGTGAAGGCGATCCAGAGCGGGACGGCGGTCGCAGCATCGCCAAAGTTATGAATGGTATCGGCCAGGAGCGCTACACTGTTGCTGAAATAGACAATGATGACTTGCATCACAGCGGTGATCATCAACCCGATGAATGAAATCTTGATGGCCCAGATGCCGCGACTGCTGGTTTCTTCAATGGAGCCAGCGAGGCTGTGATCGTGAGCAAATTTACCGAGATGCAAAGCCGCCATGATCCATTCAAAAATATTACTGGGCTGCTCGTGATGATGGTCGGAGCTATGATCGTGGTCGTTGCCATCCTCGTGTGGATGGGGGTGGTCGTGACTATCGTCGTGAGGATGGGGGTGATCATGTGTGCTGACGTCAGTGTCGAGTTTCTTTGGTGCAGTCATAAGTTTACCTTACTCCGTTTGGTGAATATGATATGATGCAACTGTAACATATGGATCGGACTTTTTTGACTAATGCAAAAACCTGCAACAAGCGTTTTCTACTACTATTATGTCTCACGAAGCCATTGATTATTTTGAAATTCTTCACGCCAAGGGGTATCGTGTCACTCCCCAAAGAATTGTGATTCTGGATGCAGTCTGTGAGGGGAACGGTCATACAACGGTGGGGGAAATTTATGCTCGGGTCAAGAGAATGGATCCCGCTATTGATCGCTCCACGCTTTATCGCACGCTTGACCTTTTTCAGCAGATTGGCCTGGTGGTATCGGCCGAGATCGGCACGGGAGAAAAGGTTTACGAGGTTGCCGAGTCAGAAGCCCATTACCATCTGATATGCCGAGGATGTGGGCATACTGAGATTATCGATCACGCGTTGATCCACCCCCTCTTTAAAAAGATTGAGCAGCGCTATCGTTTTACCATCCAGACTGACCATCATGTGATCTTCGGTATGTGCGCCGCTTGTCAGCAGAATGATGAGACCAGGAGGAAACAGGGGCTAAGCAGCAAGCGGTAGAGGTTCGTCATAGTCTGCAAAACTTGGATACCAACGACAAAAGATGTCTACGAAACTCATTGTTCATTGTGAGCGTGCGTACCTGAAGCAGTAGGTCTGCACCGCGCTGTGTCCATCTCATCAATTGATTCTTCACCATCCTGCGACTAACGACCTCATTGACCGGGCTGACACCGATCATGACCTTACCGTTCGCCAAACCCGCCAGTTCCAGGGCGGAAATTCTATCCTGCATGGTTTCGATGGCCAGGATCAAAAAGCCACTCAACCCGACAATCCTAGCCTGATGTTCCTGGACTGCCTTCACAAACTTATCTAGACGGAACGTCCACGCCGAGATCAATCACTTCAAACCCGTGGGCATTTAAAGAAAATAAAGACGATATCTTTGGCAATGTCGTAGATATCACCCGCAACGGTTCCAAACACAACCTTGCCGAGCTTTTCAGGATTTTTTCTTCCTTCACTGATCGAAAGTTGAGGCCACGAAGGAAAGGGTCACCTGAAGGGGGTTGATTCGAACCCTCCGGGTTGCTCAGAAATGTCGGAGCATCTCTTCCTGTTCAGTCAATACGGCGGTTGTCAACAGCATGGATCAAAAATACCATTGGACGGATTGATAATGGTATGACCTACGCAAGCACAAAGACCACTCTCGAAGAGTTCATGTCAGGCTGGCTCGAAAGCTCAAAGTCATCCCTTCGGGAAACGACATGGTCACACTACAACGGTGTGACTCAAAGATACATTCTACCCAAATTAGGTCAGATAAAATTGATTGAACTCGGGGGGGATCAAATACAGACTCTATATGACTGTCTGGTGGACGAAGGAATTGGAATTCCCACAGTGATCAAGGTTCACACAGTATTACAAAGTGCATTGTCTCATGCGGTTAAAGCGGGCAAGATTGGAAGCAACCCAGTCCAAGCCACTCTGCCTCCGAGAGCTCCATCCAGAGAGATGTCCGTTTTGGATGAGAGCCAGGTCAACACCCTGCTTATAGCATCTAAGAGACATAGGCTGGAAGCCCTCTGGCATCTAGCTGTTACAACCGGTATGCGCCAGATGGAACTTCTTGGATTAAAGTGGGCCGATCTTGATTGGGATAAGCAGACCCTTAAAGTCAAACGCCAACTTGTGAGATCCAGCGTAAAAGGTATTCGATTTATTCCCCCTAAGACCAACTCCGGCAGAAGGACTTTATCGCTTGGTAGCAGATCGATAAGTGCTCTTAGAGATCATTACAAGCGCCAGCAACTTGAAAAACAAGCTACGGGAGAGAGCTGGGTTGAGAACGGTTTGATTTTTACCAACAGCATAGGAAAGCCAATCGATCCGCGTAGGCTACTGAAAGACTTCAAGAACATGCTCAATGTTGGAGGTTTGCCAGAAATCCGTTTTCATGACCTCCGACACACATCCGCCACCTTAATGCTCAATCACGGTATTCCGATAATGGTTGTATCGAGAAGGTTGGGTCACGCACGACCTTCCATTACACTAAATATCTATGGACACCTCATTCCGAGTATGGATGTTATGGCAGCAGATAAGCTTGATGAGCTAGTGACCCCCATCGAACTGCACCAAACTGCACCAGAAACGAAGCTCCGAATCAACATCGAAGCGTGACACCCCCCCCCATCTGTAGGCTCTATATAAGATTAACCCCCATATCTGGGGGTTAAAAAGTGGGCGGAACAGGACTCGAACCTGCGACCTCTTCTGTGTAAGAGAAGCGCTCTAACCAACTGAGCTATCCGCCCCTGAAATAGATTATAGTTGGCACTTTAGGCACGGTCAATGGAATTAAGACCAAAGACGAATTCACAGCATAATAAACATCGCCGCATCTCAGCTCCGCTGCTAGTCTCAACCACACCCGACTGGCTGTCATAGGATGTGGACCCGTTGTTGTCCGTATGGGTCTGTATGCTATAGTAGCGAAACTTCGGTGGAGATCCATGGTTTTGTCAATGTGGGCATTCATCCCCCTGCTCCTTCTCGTCGTGGGAATAGCATATTGGGAGATATGGGTCTGCGAGGGCGCTCATCTAGGTCGCAGGTTCGTCATCTGGCTCTACGACATCGCCGCTTTTCGATACGAGCGGATCAAGCAGTTCGACCCGATGTGGGAGCAGCAGTTTCTGGCCGAGCCAGTCGCGAAGGTCCTTGGAACCCTTCCGAACGCATCGGTGCTGGACGTTGGCGCGGGGACCGGAAGGCTGGCACACAGCCTCTTTCAGTTGCCAGCCATCCAGGCGAGCGTGATCTGCCTTGAGCCATCGAAAAGTATGCTTGAAAGCGGTCAAATTCGTACACCATCAGAGAGTACCCGTTGGGTTCGCGGCTGGGCAGTCCCGCTCCCCTTCCCTGATGAGCGTTTTGACCTCGTCGCCAGTTTGGAAATCCTAGAATTCACACCGCATCCTTTGCAGACGATCGAGGAGTTGTCTCGAGTTCTGCGACCGGGCGGCTGGCTGCTGGTCACGAACCGTGTCGGCAAAGAGGCGCGCTGGATCTTCGGGAAGACCTTCAGCCGCGAACGTTTCCCTGGAATTCTCGAGGATATGGGTTTTGAGAATGTAGAGGTCTTTCGCTGGCAGGTTACATACGATCTAGCCTGGGCGCAGAAGAAAAGCTAACTTTATCCTCTACGATGACTTGTGACCCTCTCCCAATCCATGAAGATCCGGCATGCTGGCAATACAGAGAGATAGCCTCAATCTGCACCGCTGTCAGACATGGATATAATGGGTTCCGTTAATCACGACTCCCGCCGGTACGATGAATCTGTGCCTTAATTTTCTTTGTAAGGAATTCCACATGCGCATCGTTCGATATCTGAAGAGAAGCGGAGCGAAGCCAGCCTGGGGCTGGGTCTCCGAGGATCGTGTCGGGCGGTTGGACGGCTCACCGTTTGGCCCTTATGGACGCAAAGAAGCGAAAGACCACCTGGAGCGAATCCGCCTGCTCCCACCGGTTGAACCGGGTAAGATCATATGCGTCGGTCGAAACTACGCCGCTCACGCCGCCGAACTCGATGCGCAAGTGCCTGAACTCCCGCTGCTATTCCTAAAGCCGCCTTCCAGCGTGATCGGCCCAGGCGAGCCAATCCTGCTCCCTCCCCAATCCGAAAACGTTGAACATGAGGCTGAGCTTGCTCTGGTCATCGGGCGTGGCGGCCGTTGGATCCGCCCCGAAAAAGCTGCCGATCATATCCTCGGTTACACCGCCGCCAACGACGTCACCGCGCGCGATCTGCAACGGCGCGACGGACAATGGACTCGCGGCAAGGGATTCGATACTTTCTGCCCAATCGGGCCGTGGATTGAGACCGACCTCGATCCAGTGGACGCACTCATCACCTGCTATGTATCCGGGCAGATGCGTCAAATGGGATCTACACGAGACATGCTCTTCCCCGCCCTCACGCTCGTTGCATTCATCTCCTCCGTCATGACATTGAACGCCGGTGACGTGATCCTGACCGGGACACCTGCCGGCGTAGGGCCGCTCCGTGACGGAGATGAAGTTACCGTTGAAGTCGAAGGCATCGGGGAATTGACGAACCCTGTGCGGTCAGAGAAAAAACAGGTCGAATGAAAATCACTTCTGGAGGTTTGCAATGGGATTAAAGCCCGATCATTGGATCACGCGCATGGCACGAGAGGAACGTATGATTGAACCGTTTGAGGAGGGTAAGGCTCGAGAGGGTGTGATCTCCTACGGGGTCTCCTCTTATGGGTACGATATCCGCGTCACCGATGAGTTTAAGATTTTCACCAATATTAACTCTGCAGTCGTGGACCCGAAGAACTTCGACACGGCTTCGATGGTGGACTTCCAGGGAGATGTTTGCATTATCCCGCCGAACTCCTTTGTGCTGGCGCGCACAGTTGAGTATTTCCGCATCCCCCGCGGTGTGCTCACGGTTTGTGTCGGAAAATCGACCTACGCACGCTGCGGAATCATCGTGAACGTCACGCCCTTTGAACCGGAATGGGAGGGCTACGTTACGCTGGAGATCTCCAACACCACTCCGCTGCCGGCGAAGATCTACGCCAACGAAGGTATTGCCCAGGTGCTTTTCTTTGAAGGCGATGAGGTGTGCGATATTTCCTACGCGGACAAGAAAGGCAAATACCAGAAGCAGGATAGGATCATGCTGCCGCGGTTGTAGGCAAACTTTTCCCTTTGCCGTAAATGACCAACCGGCGTCTCTATCAAGAGACGCCGGTTCGCTATAGTCCGCCATTTACCGCTGGGCTTTACGAAATTCGTCGACTGCCTTGGGGCCATTGCGTGCCAGACCCCGATAGAAGGCATCCCGATCCTGGAGACGGAAATCCAACCGTTCTACTCGAAAAGGTGCCAGGCGTTCCCCCTGACGCCTGCGCTCCATACCGGCGAGGAAATACTCGAGTGCGTTCTCCACGCTGCCGGGATCCGTCCAATCCGATTTATAGACCGGGATGCCGGCGCGGGTGAAGATCCAGGTCATGTTGGGCAAAGAACCGTACGCCCGGTGGCATGCACCATCGAGCGCATCGACGTAGATAGGGCGTGTGACGCCCAGTTTGTCCCGCAGATCGCGAGCGTGACGGAATTTTTGATCCATCGACGTGAGATGGGGATAGATTTCGCCAGGGTGAGCCTCGTGCGTGTAGACCAAGATCGACTTCACACCCTGATCGGCGAAACGCCCGGCGATGCGGTTCATGGATGGCGCCGCCATCCCGCAATACGGTCAGGTAAAGCTCCCAAACTCGACGACGGTGTAGATCTGCTGACCCCAAATCGCGGCTAGTGAAGTCTTTTTATCTTCCAGATCCCAGATGGGGAAATCCGGCGCCGACTCACCCAGCGGTGGGCTGGCGTCGAAACGCATCCAGGGCATGAAGTTGCCAGCGACGAATGCATCGTAGTTGTAACGTATGATGAGATCATCATCCATGACCCACCCTCCCTCGTTCTTCCAGATCAAATTTTAAATAGTAACGAAAGACTTTTTAAACTCGAGGACTCTTGCATCAAGGAGTGTAGAAATCTGACGCGGGGTAAAAATCGAGCCAAGCCCAATCGAAAGCAGACGAGCTGGGTACCCCCTGCAGGACGGAACCCTTCAAAGGTCCCTTCACTGCCCTGCCACGAGCAATATCCCAGGTCGATCCCGTCTCCTCATCTATAAGCCCATCCCCCTCCATCCTAAAAGTCAATTCCCGTCCGTCCACGATGCGGATATAGGCATGGAAGCGCTCATCCTGCGCCCACAGGAACACGGGAAATGGACCCAATTCATCATTAACAACACCCGCGGCTTCCACGTCTTTATAGGGGTAAGCCTTTGCGTGTCCGTCAAGAAGAAGCCCTATCACGAAGTCCGGATTGAACTTCTGGCGGAATTCCCCCAGGAATTTCGTATCGTTGACCATCACGAGTGTCTCGGGATGCGCTTCGAGCCAACTGCTCCATGTGGCGATCTGCGATGGAAGCAGGAAGAGCTCAATTCCTTTGCGCTCGCCTTGAATCGCTCGCCCCCATGGCTGCGACCAGGTCGAAACCGTCGAGTGGTCATACCAGGTCATCGCGCTCATAAAGAGCGCGCCGGCATTCCCGAAGATTTCGGTTTCGCCGTCGATGCGCCGGTCGTGCACGAGACCGGTGTAACAAATCGGTCACCAAGTTACCAGAATAGGGATGCCCGCTAATTCATCGTTCACCATCTCGCGATGACGCAACACCGTGATGGGATAAGCTTTGGATTCGCCCTCTAGAGCGATGCCCAGGATCAACTCATCCTCGTGCAGGGGTGATTCACCTGCGGTGACAAACTCGGGATCATAGACCGGGCGGATGGCATCGAAAGGGAGTAATTGAGCGAAGGAGTAGGTATTCGGGTCGTCAATGCGTTTGTTGATTTGTATCTCTCCATCGAGTTCCACATCGGGAGTGAACGTCACAATAGTGGCCCCAGCCTCCGTGGCAGACGGATTACCATCGGCCGCAGAAGACGTCGGCTCGCCAATTCCAGTGGAGCACGCAGCTGCAGCGAAGACGATTAAGAGGATCGCTTGTTTCCGAATCATGCGCCTATTGTACTGTGTAATCCCTGGCTGATTGTGAAACATCCCTCACGGGTGGTTGCTTTATATACACGAGATGACACTTGATTTTATTTATCGTGGAGAGCAAGTTTTCGAAGCTGGAAAGCACTCCTCGCGAGTGGACAGATTGCTTCACTAATGCATCACTTGATGGTTCCCCAGATCGATTCGACCGCACTCGAATGGCGAGATAGAATACAAACCGAAAAGGAAAGAGCCAGAGGGAGGCTACTCATGGTCATCGTCCATGTTTACGTTCATGTGAAGGCGGAGGAAGTCCAAGCCTTCCGTGATGCTACAGTAGAGAATGCCAAGAAAAGCGTCCAGGAGCCGGGAATCACTCGCTTTGATGTCATCCAACGACAAGACGATCCCGAGAGATTCATCCTGATCGAGGTCTACCGCTCCGAAGCGGATATCGCCAAGCACAAAGAAACACAACACTACAACGTCTGGCGAGAAACCGTAGCAGAGATGATGGTAGAACCACGCCGGGGTGTGAAGTTCACCAATGTCTACCCCACTTACGAAGGTTGGGATTGAGCATGCGTTTCGAATTCGCCACGGCAAATCGCGTCATATTCGGTACTGGCGTACTGGCTGAGGTTGGCGAACTTGCGAAGGAGTTCGGAAGGCGGGCTTTAGTCGTAACCGGGTCGGATCCCGATCGTGCTGCCCCTCTCCTCTCAATGCTAAAAAATGCGGGGCTCATATCTACGGTATTTTCCGTTGCGTGCGAACCGACCGTCGCCCTTGCCAAAGAGGGCACAAGGATCGCCCATGAGGCTGCTTGCGATCTGGTCATTGGCTTCGGCGGCGGCAGCGCGCTCGATGCCGGCAAGGCCATCGCCGCACTGGTGAAAAATGGGGCCGACCCACTCGACTTTCTGGAGGTGATCGGGCGCGGGAAGCCACTCACAAAACCCCCGCTGCCCTACAACGCCATTCCAACCACCGCCGGCACCGGCGCTGAAGTCACCCGCAACGCCGTATTGGCATCCAAAGAACACCACGTCAAAGTCAGCCTGCGCAGCCGGGAAATGCTTCCACGCATAGCCCTGGTGGATCCGGAATTGACATTCTCGATGCCGCCGTCCATCACTGCCAGCACAGGGCTGGACGCACTCACGCAGGTCATCGAACCTTTTCTCTCAGCGAAGCGCAACCCGCTCACGGATGGACTTTGCCGGGAGGGGATGAGACGTGCTGCTCGGTCACTCCGGCTTGTGTATAAGGATCCTGAAGACACCGAGGCGCGAATGGATATGTCACTTGTCAGCTTGATGGGTGGGCTGTCATTGGCGAATGCAGGGCTCGGCGCAGTGCACGGTTTCGCCGGTCCCTTCGGCGGGATGTTCGCCGCAGCACATGGCGCGATCTGCGCCGCGCTCCTGCCCCACGTCATGGCTATCAACCTTCAGGCCATTCGAACGCAGAATTTAAGCGTAGACCTGCCCGCGCGCTTCGACGAAATTGGACATCTTCTGACCGGGAACCCAACCGCGGTCGGGGAAGATGGTGTCACATGGCTCATGAATCTTTGTCAGGCAATGGAAGTTCCTTCATTGGGGAGTTACGGACTGACGCATGCGGATTTCCCGGCGTTGATTGAGAAAGCCATCGTATCCAGCAGCATGAAGGGAAATCCAGTCCTACTCACTGAAGTGGAGATGACAGAGATCCTCGATCGAGCTATGTGAGCCGCGCAGTGACGAAAGAATGACATTAGCCAGGGACCTACCATTGCGAGCGAAGTGAAGTCATCTCCCCTTTATCTGGCAGTCAGGTTACCACGTCGCCCAACCGTGCCCCTGGCAATGACATAATCTGGAAGGGATAAAGACATAAAACGCCGGCGCGTCCAAACGTACGCACCGGCGTCCCTTTTCGTTTGTTTTTTCCCCTGTTCAGATTTTAAACTCCCCCGACTCGTAGAACAGATCGCCGTCGACGAAAATCTGACCGCCATCCCGCATATCGCAGATCATATCCCAGTGAATCCCGCTCTTATTCTTGCCCCCAATCTCCTCAAAGCCGGCGCCGAGTGCCATATGGATTGTCCCACCAATCTTTTCATCGTAGAGGATGTTCTTGATGAAGCGATTGATGCGTTTATTCGTCCCGATCGCAAACTCGCCCACATAGCGGGCGCCCTCGTCGACTTCGAGCATCTCCAATAGGAACGCCTCGTTCTTCTCCGCCGTCGCCTTGACAACCTTCCCTCTCTCGATCTTAAGTTCGATGCCTTCTACCTCGCGTCCCAAGTGGATCGCAGGATAGGTGAAGCGAATCCAACCCTCGGTCGAATCCTCGATCGGGCTGGTGAAAATCTCGCCGCAGGGCATATTGTCGACCCCATCGGCGTTGATGAAATCCCGATCCTTGATCGACATAGTCAGATCAACATTCGGACCTTTCACGACAAGTTCCTCTTTCCCTGAAAGCCAGTCCACGTATCGCTGCTGCTCGTCATGGATTTTGCGCCACTCTTTTACCGGGTCATCGGTGTCGGCGTACATGGTGGAGTAGACATAATCCTCGAATTCCGCCAGACTCATCTCCGCATCCTGTGCGTGGGCGTTCGTGGGGAACATCGTGACCACCCATTTTAATTCGCCAGCAGCAGCCCGCTCCATATAGCGCTTCATAATTTCGGCTTGAGCCTTCACCACGCGGCCTTGCTTCGCTGGATCGATGTTGGTCAGTGCGCGTGTGTTGGCCATGCTGTATAGCGAAGCCAGACATTCGAACTCTTCAAAAGCCATTTTCATAATCGGCGAGACGTACTCGAGCTGATTATCACTGGCCTCTGAATAGCGGATGTAGTCCGCTCCGGGGAATGTTGCAATAAGATGCGGATACCCACCCGCTCGGTATACCTCGCGTTGCATCGCCAGCATTAACGGTTCGGCTAATGTACTGCCAATTACAGCCACACGATCTTTAGGTTTCACGCTCAGGCAGTAGTCGACGATTACTTTCGCCAGATTTTCAACACGATAGTCGGCCATTCAGTTTCTCCTCCAGAATAATTTCTGTCACACCAGCAGGCTACACTTTAAACTCACCTGATTCGTAGAATAGCTCCCCATCAGCGAAAATCTGACCGCCGTCGCGCATATCGCAAATTAAATCCCAGTGGATCGCGCTTTCATTCTTCCCGCCGATCTCGGCGAAGCCGAATCCGAGCGCCATGTGGATCGTCCCACCGATCTTCTCATCGAAGAGAATATTTTTAATGAAGCGGTTGAGGCGTTTGTTGGTCCCGATGGCAAATTCACCCAGGTAACGTGCCCCCTCGTCTGTGTCGAGCATGCTGATTAGAAAATCCTGATTCTTCTCAGCGCTCGCTTCCACAACCTTGCCCTTTTCAAATTTTAACTCTACACCCTCCACCTCTCTACCCTGGCGGATCGCAGGGTAGGTGAAGCGCACCCAGCCATTGACCGCGTCTTCCACCGGGCTGGTGAAAATCTCGCCGCTGGGCATGTTCTTTTTCCCGTCCGAGTTGATGAAATCCCGGCCTTCAATCGATACTTCTAGATCCACATTCGGACCTTTCACCGTAAGCAGTTTCTTGCCCTTCAACCAGTCCACCAAGCGTTGCTGCTCATCGTGAATTCGGTTCCATTCGGCGACGGGATCATCCGTATCCGAGAATGTCGTGCCATAGACATAGTCTGAGAACTCTTCGAGGCTCATCTCCGCGTCCTGTGCCACGGCCCGGGTTGGGTACAGCGTGATCACCCAGCGCAGATCGCCAGCGGCAGCGCGCTGCCTATAGATCTTTGTCACCTCTGTATTTGCGCGATCCCGCAGTTGCTGCTTCGCCGGATCGATATTGCTCAAGCGGCGGGTGTTCGATTGGCTTTGGAGAACAACCATCACATCGAATTCTTCACGCACCATTTTGTCAAAACGATTGACGTTCTGGATCTGATCATCATTCCCTTCCTTGAAGAGAATATATTCCAGCGCTTCCGTCTCGGCGCGTGATCGCAGCCCTCCAAGCAGAACATAGGGATACCCTCCAGCCGCTAACGCCTGGCGATAAACCTCCTCCGCCAGCGGCAGCGCCACCGGTTGGGTGAGGATGCCGACATGATCCCCGGGCTTAACCTCTGTGGAGTAATGGACAAGAGTCTTGGCGAGGTTTATCAAACGTAAATCAGCCATGAAGTGTTTCTCCTTATAAATATATGACCGTAGTACAGGAAACTCGATTATAGCCCCACCCACTCTACAACTGCCATCCTACATAGGGTTCATACATGTGTGTTAACGAAAATATCGAGTTGGGTTTTCCGCTTTGGTTGTGGATAGAATATGGAAAATAACTCATGGATCTTCTGCAGGCAACAGACTGGGGTGGATGATGTCCCCGCGGTGGATTAGACCCTACCACTCACCTTCAAGCACACAACCATCATTCAGAATAAGCAGCAATGAATAACCAGTGGAAGCCGCCACATATTCGAAAGTTATCGTTATGAAGGTCGATTTTCCTGCTCGAATCGTGTTATCGACGCCCTCGACCCGATGCAGCTCGCCATCGCCCTCGGCGTCGCCTTTCCAGAGTACGAGTTCACCCAGTTGGATTTGTTCGGGCAGACCGTTCGTCAGCAGCGGCCAACCCGGGCTTATATCTTCCAGGTGAAAATCCTCCGCACCGGCATTGTCGATCAACCAGGTCACTTCATCCCCGACCACACTCGGTTTGAAAAGCGCCAACCCCGGGCATGCGCTGGATGTGATCGGCAGCGGCGGCGAGGTCGGACTCGGCTCAGGTTTACTCGTGGCAGTGGAAGAAACCGCCGCCACGGCAGTCTCGACACCCGCTGTAGCTGCCCCATCGTTCGCAGTGTGTGTAAGCACCGTCGGCGCGTCACCGCCCAGGGCGCGGACCGCCACGAAAGCGGCGATCGCCAGGATGGGTATTAATACGGCGGCGACCCAGCCAACGCCTCGGCGCCGAGAAGCAGTCTCGGGAACTGACACAGGGACGGGAACAGCTTCACCACGGTCCATGAAAGTAGTAGGCGCTGCGGCGATGCGCTCAAACTCCGGAAGAGGTCTCCCGGCCAGTGCGGCTTGATACCACTCGGCCACTTGCTCATCCGGCGTTGCCATCGCCGCGAACTACAAACACGACGCCA
>SDBS01001252.1_pt1 | contig 25947 bp, 28 predicted proteins | sample 2277091 | NCBI WGS metagenome assembly SDBS01 (sample SAMN10404972, study PRJNA504765) | marine sediment metagenome | isolation source: marine sediment core GS10_PC15, 163 cmbsf | place: Arctic Ocean: Southern Knipovich Ridge | collected 2010
GCCTATTTATAAATATCGAGAAATTGAACATTCCTGATTTGCAGCCTCGTTTTGGCGATCTTGGCAATTCTTTTCATGAGCAAGAAACCTATTTCATAGTCTTCATAAAAGAGTTTCTCAAGATTTGCAGCTTCCCAGGTATAGAGTTTTGTGTCTGTGAGCGCTTTGGCGTGGGTTGTGTATTTTCTTAGTTCTGTATCAACTAAAGACGAAAACCCAAAACTGTGACCTCGGGCGATGGTATCTATCATGGTCAAGATATTGGTAGTTTTCTCAAGTTCAAGCCCGACCTTTCCATCAATGACAGAATAAAGATATTTGGCATAGTCTCCTTCTTTGAAGATGTAATCCCCAGCGCTATACTCTGTTATTAAGGTAACCTCTGAAATCTTCTTTAATTTAGGGCCATTCAAATGGCTTAACATAATGCTTGATTTCAAGTCGTCTATGTTGATCATCTTTACCTCCTTGTTTATATTAAAACTTTTTTATTGACAATATATACTACTTTGTGCCAGGTACTGTCAATAAATTTCATCGTTTCCAATTTGACAAAAAATTGAGGAATCCATGGACAAAAAAGAATTTTCCCATTTCCGTAAGAAACTCAACAAGACGCAGAAGCAGATGGCCCAACTGCTCGGAACGTCCATTAAGGCTGTACACAGCTACGAGCAGGGGTGGCGGTCAGTGCCGGCCCATGTGGAACGGCAGATGTTTTTTCTGGTTTCCAATATGAGGGGAACCACAAAAGCACGCAAGCCTTGCTGGACAATAATGAAATGCCAACCCGAGAAAAAAAAGCAATGCCCTGCCTGGGAGTTCCAGTCGGGGAAACTCTGCTGGTTTATAAACGGAACAATTTGTGACGGTATCGCTCATGAGAACTGGAAAGAAAAGATAAAGATTTGTCGATCTTGTGAGGTTTTAACTTCCTTTCTGTGAACTCAACATACTCCCTTCCCTGTATCTTCCCTAACGTTGCATAAACAACAGGGCTGGTATTTAAAAAAGGAAACAACATATCTGTCTTATGAAAATCTGTTTTCGTATTTTTTGTTGACAACTACGACAATGTGGCATATAATTCTATTAATCAATCCAACTTGAGTTTTCACAGATATGAATTCATTCCCCGGAAAAATAGTTGCCTGCCTCTTGGTCGCAATGCTTGGCATTAATCTCGTTGCCGCAACGGCCAGCGCTGTTGACCAGTGCTTGAGCCAATCGTGTTGTTGTTGCGACGGCATGCAGGGTGCTATCCATGAACCGATACCGGCGGGCGATTCCGCCAGACACGGGTGCTGTTCATCTTCCGCAAATATTCCCTGTAACCTGAATAAAAACCATATGCTTGATGCACAGGTCTTTATAGTATCGTCTGTCAGGGAAAACCTGCGGGAGGCTAATGGCCTTAGTACTTTTGTCATCGGCGAGCCTTCCTTCTTTCAAACTTTTAGAGGGAACGGTACGCCAAACCAATTCTGGATCACGACCGATCCCATCCCCATATACCTTCAAAATCTTACGCTTATTTGTTGATCTATCCTATATACAACATTTCATCTGCTATCCGCAATTTGAGCGACGTCTATATTTGAAAGACAGGGCGTTCTATTTTCATCCATATACCGGGCTCAATGAAATAATCGGAAAATGTATGCATTGTATCTAAAATTTACAATTGCATATTATTTTGCGACCCCAATTTACAAAAATACAAAGGAGACGTCTGTTATGTCCAAGAAAACGTCTAAGAAAAAGAAGAAAACCGGAAATGTGAATACAAGATCAGCAAAAAAAGCTGCTGTATTAGGCAGTGAAAAAAAAAGCAGGACACCGTTAATTATCATTTGTGTTTGTGCGATTTTGGCCGCAGGCGGCGCTTACGCATTCTACAGCATTTCATATACACATACTGTAGCCACTTCAGCTTCGTCAGGCATGTCCGCCAATGCCTCGGTGGTTACCTATCCAATTAGCCTGTTCAGTGACGGTAAAGCCCGCCATTTCGATTACAGATATAATGATATTACGATTCGCTACTTTATCCTGAAGAGTTCCGACGGCATCATCCGGGCGGCTTTTGATGCCTGTGATGTATGTTGGCCGGCTGGCAAGTTTTATTACCAGGAAGGCGACTATATGGTCTGTAGAAATTGCGGGCGCCGGTTTGCATCGATCCTGGTCAACGAAGTAAAGGGGGGTTGCAACCCTGCACCGTTAAAGCGTGGGATTACAGGTGACAAACTGGTCATTGATGTCAGCGATATCATCGATGGCAAGCAATATTTTAACTTTTCCGGGAAGGCATAAACTATGACATTAAAAGAGATTGCATTTAAAAATCTGATGCGCCGAAAGGGCAAGGCGGCCTTTGTTCTGTCCGGACTCATTATCGGGGTGGCAACCGTTGTAACCATCATCAGCTTTGTTGATGCCGTGACCAATGACATTAATCACAAGCTTGAGAAATACGGAGCCAATATTTTGATTGTCCCCCGGACGGATAACCTTACGCTAACATACGGAGGCCTCTCTCTCGGTGGTGTTTCATTTGAAATGCAGGAAATACGACAGTCAGAATTGGCAGGGATCCATTCCATAAAAAATGCACGCAATATAGCTGCCATGGGTCCGATGGTTCTGGGCGGCGTTAAGATAAAGGATAACCGGGTTCTGCTGGCGGGGGTCGATTTTAAAGCTGCGGGCATTTTGAAACCATGGTGGAAGGTGAGGGGGGGATTTCCTGACGAACAGGGCATCCTGCTGGGAGCCGAGGCCGCTCGCATTATTGGTCTGGGCGTCGGCCAAACCATAACCGTAAATAACCGCCCGCTAAAGATTTCCGGTGTCCTGGAGCCCACAGGATCACAGGATGATCAACTGGTCTTTGCACGCCTTGAAACCGTTCAGACCTTGCTGAATAAAGAAGGTAAAGTTTCCATGGTGGAAGTGGCGGCCCTGTGCACGGCCTGTCCCATCGAAGAAATGGTGAAACAGATTTCAGAAGTGCTACCTGCTGCAAAGGTTATGGCCATTCAGCAAGTTGTTAAAGGCCGGATGGAAACCCTTACCCAGTTTAGAAAATTTTCTTACGGCATTTCGGCGGTGGTTATCCTAACCGGGGGTCTGGTTGTATTGGTAACCATGATGGGCAGTGTCCGGGAGCGTACAGAAGAAATTGGCATTTTCAGGGCGATCGGCTTTCGCAAAAGTCACGTGATGCGGATAGTCTTTCTTGAGGCTGGAATCGTATCCGGCCTGGCCGGAATATTGGGTTATCTCCTTGGGATCGGCGGGGCCCATGTCGGATTGAGACTGTTTTCAGGAAGCTCGACACCGACAATCCCCATTGACATTGAAATGTTCTTCGGTGCTATTTTAATGGCCATCGTAGTCGGTCTGGTTGCAAGCGCGTATCCTGCTTTCATGGCCGCCAGGCTCGATCCCAATGAGGCATTGAGATCTCTCTAGCCCGAATGTGGAGGTTTATATGAGCTATATTATTGCTGAGAATCTTTTGAAGGAATATGGCAACGGGAATTCGATTGTGTCTGCCATTTCAAATATCAACTTTAAAATCGCTTCCGGAGAGTTTGTGGGGGTTATGGGTGAATCCGGAGCCGGAAAATCCACCCTCCTGTCCATAATGGGTGCCATGAACTCTCCAACTTCAGGCTGTTATATTGTTGACGATATCGATGTCTATGCCCTGAGCCAGGAGCAGCGGGCGGATTTTCGGAGGGAGTTTCTGGGATTCGTGTTTCAGAGTTATCACCTGGTGTCCTATCTTACCGTTTTGGAGAATGTCCTGCTGCCTCTGACCACTGTAAAGGCCGGACGGAAGAAAAAGCAGGCCATGGCAAAAGAAGCCCTTGCCAGTATGGGACTGGATGGAAAATTCCATCGCCTGCCGAATCAGATTTCCGGAGGCGAAAAAGAGCGGGTGGCCATTGCCAGAGCTATTGTCAACGATCCCCCGGTTTTACTGGCGGATGAGCCCACGGGAAATCTGGACACCAAAACCACCCATGAGGTTATGGAGCTGTTTCAAAGGCTCAACAAGGAGGGAATGACCATTATCATGGTTACCCACAGCGCTGAGTGTGCCGAATACACCCAAAGAATTTTGCGCATTTGTGACGGCAGGCTGGTGGAAGAAGATAAATCCGTGAAGAAAGTGAGGGCTCACGGGTTTAAAAAGCCCCCTGAAACCAAAGCGGCCAAGCTCGAAGCATTCATGGTGAACTTAATCTGATATTCCAGATATTAAGAAACATTTAATACGAACATGTTTAAAGGGTATTACCCAGATAAATAATCTTATATATTGGAGGTGTTTTAATATGAATATTGGCAAATTCAGCATATCAAAAAAAGTCATCATCTTAGTGATAATTGTTTTAATTGCAGTCGCGGGGGTCGTATCCTTCGCCTATACATCGGCGTCCACAAGAAAAGCGGCTTCACCTGATACTGAAGAATATGCATTAAGCAATATTAACAGACCAACTGGATCTCTCACCGACAGCCGGGGTGCAATATCATCAGGTGAGCTCGAAATTACCGACAAAATATCCAAGGTGATTCTTCGTGTTGACGGGATGTCTTGCTCGGGATGTATCTACACCATAAAATCAAGTCTTGCCGGGTTTAAAGGTGTCCGTGACATTCTGGTGAAGCTATCCGCCGGGCAGATCGAAGTATATTATGACAATGGGGCATTAAAGGATGTCGGCAGTATTGCAGACGCCATAACCGCCAGCGGATACCCTGCGAAAGTAATTGCAGTTCTGTCATCCGATCAGATAAGAAAAGAGCGGAAACAGGCGGCTGCGCGTTCTTTAAGTTACATTGCATCCGTCGGCGAATGGGATATTTCACGTGATGATTTTAACATTGAACTTAAACATGCCAAAAGCAGGTATGCACAGATTTACGATGATGGTATCTTTAACAGCAACCAGGGGAAAGTGCTGATTGACAACCTGAAAGCCCAAATTGTATCGCGTTTAATCAATGAAGGTATACAAATGCAAGAGATACGGAGAGCCGGATTTACAGTGGATACCGCAGCAATAGATGCAGAGTTTCAAAAATTTTTAAACCAGAAGGGCATTAAGCTGAAGAAATTTAAAGCCGATCTTGAAGAAAACGGATATACGTTTGACTATTTTAAAAAGAAATTCGAGAATCGAGTGCTGATTAATAAATACCTGGATGATAAAATTTTAGACGGTGCAACAAATAAGTTTGAAAAGCAGCGTCGCTATACATCATGGTTCAACAATGCCATGATACTGGCCAAGGTCGTGTATTATGACAAGGAACTTGAAGGTCTGATACAAACCCGGGCGGCAGGCGGCGGTTGTTCTTCAGGCAGCAGCTGTCGTGCAGGGAACTGATTCTTCTTTATAAAAATCAGCTTAATAAGGAGAGATAAAATGGCACATATAAAAGGTTTGGTTGTCAGTATTTTGTAGTTATTAATTTCGGCTAGCAAACCCGAACTTGTAAGTATTATATGGACACCTCAAAAGAATACGTTAAAATGTGCAAACAGGCGGAGGAGATTCAAATGGATATACAATTATTTTCGAAGAGCATAAAACTTCCGAAACCTCAATATGACAGTAACGTCTCAATAGAGGGGGCTTTGTTAAAAAGAAGATCTATCAGAAGTTACAAATCAGAGCCTTTGGCAATTGCCGAACTCTCACAACTGTTATGGTCGGCTCAAGGTGTGACAAACCCAAGAGGCTATAGAACGGCATCTTCTGCTGGTGCTCTTTATCCGCTTGAAGTATATATAGCTGCCGGAAACGTTAGTGATCTTGATGCAGGTATTTATAAATACTATCCTCATAAACACGAAATAGTGAATACAGTTAAAGGAGATAAAAGATCAGAATTGTGCCGCGCTGCATTAAGGCAGGGTGCAATTAAGAATGCTCCTGCTGTTATGGTATTTTGTGCCGTATTTGAGCGAGTTACAGAAAGATATGGAAAAAGAGGAATACAATATGTTCACATGGAAGTAGGACATGCCATTCAGAATGTTTGTTTACAGGCAATTTCATTAGGCCTTGGATCGGTAATTATAGGAGCTTTCAACGATAATGATGTCAAAGACATTATGAAGTTTGAATCGGATGAACATCCGCTTTTAATACTGCCTGTTGGAAAACTGAAAAATGTGTGACCATTACTTTTATTGATCGGCATATATGCAATAATGAAATATATCTCGAATACTGCAAAATATCTTTCATCCGAAAAATATTCGTTTCTCCGAAGCGATGATGTACAATCTTTTCATGAATCGCTCGAAGCATACGAGCCCACTCCCCTTTTCTCTTTACCCGATGTTTCCGAAATACTTGGCATAAAGGAGCTTTTGGTAAAGGATGAATCAAAACGTTTTGGGCTGAATGCTTTCAAAGGATTGGGGGCATCGTATGCCATATACAAATATCTACAAAAGCATGAGGGAAAACCGGTGTTTTGTACTGCCACGGACGGGAATCACGGAAGGGCGGTGGCTTGGGCGGCGAAGTTGTTTCGATGTGATTCTGTCATATTTGTTCCGAAATACACGGTGCAAGAGAGAATTCGCAACATAGAGAAAGAAGGAGCGAGAGTTGTGGTTGTTGTCGGAAATTATGATAAAACAGTAAAAACAGCGCATTCGGAAGCGGGAAAAATCGGTTGGCGCGTTATTCAGGATACTGCTTGGGAGGGGTATACCGAAATACCGGAGTTTATTATGACCGGATATACGACGATATTTCGAGAAGTCGATAGTGTTTTGGGTGCGGAATCACCGGTTGATTTTTACTCATTCCTAACAGCTATGCCTATCTTTTCTAAAGTATACGGTTTCTTTATGTATTTACCAAACAATTTTCAACGGCTTAGATGTTGAGATCATAGCTTGCTCTGAGGAGTATGAATGTTGCGGGGCCACGGCCCTTCTATTTGACGAAGAATTGGGCATTATCAGGGGTTATTAATTTTGATGGCTTCGTAAAAAGTCAAAATTTACCATTTTTCTGGATTCCCGCTTGCGCGGGAATGACAATAAAGGAAGTAATATCAAATAGATAAAAACATCGTCATGCCCGCGAAGCTTGTCCTCGACCTGATCGGGGAGCGGGCATCCAGCATTAAAATTGACTTTTTACGAGATCGTCAATTTTAAGTTTACTTACTGACCACCCAGCTTTTCTCCGCGCTTGAAGGACTGCGATGCAAACACTTGGTGATGCAAGTGGTGCCATCTGTTTACGTGTTTCCTAAACAGCCAACAAGAGGATCATTCAGCACCCTCTTTTTGCTCAGCGCCCTCTTGTTGCTCAACTGAGGCCGCCATGTCCCCGTTTTCCTTCAATTTGCCCATCGCTTTCGTCAACTCGATCAGAACACCCAGCCCTTCCTTCACTTCATTGTTGTAACCGGCCGATAGGAGGCCCCACGGCCCGATTTTTTTGCTGACCGACAGGTCTACAGTGGCCGGAATTTCAACGACTTTTTGCAAAAAGGCCAATGCCTGAGGATCGGTCACACTTTTGGCCAAACCGAGCAGGGAAACAATTCCGTCCCCGATTTGCTCAATGTCTTCGGGACTATATGTCGTAGCAACCTTGGCACGTACGTCATACATAGCTTTGATAATGCGAAATACTCCCCTTCGTTCCAGGTCATCCAAGTAACTGATCATTTGGGGAACAACTTGCTTAAGCAACGGCTCCAGATCCTTGACAAATTCCACAAAGCTTTCCATCTGTCTCAGGACGAAGATGTAGCTGCAGGTACTTCTCAGCATTTGCTTAGTCAACCGAAAAAGGTCGTCCAATTCGAATCCGGCTTCGATTTCCTGCAACTCGTTTATTAACAACTGGACCGCTTGATTACCAAGAGGGATCATATCATTCCTTAATTCCACCATTTTGTTGGTGGTTTTGACCAACGGGGCAATCTGGGTCTCTATATTTTCGAGTTTCTTCAAAATCAATTCTTCGTTTGTCATGTCCACCTCCTATTATGATCCCACTCTGGGCATAATCTTGCCAGCCATGATCATTTGCGGCTCTAACGGCATATCTTGGCCGGTGAGCAGCATGTTCCAGTAGACCCACTTGAACATCATTTTGCCCCAGTAATTCAGATTGCTTTCTCCGAGTAGATCAAACGGGCCCAGACCCGGGAAGGGGAACTTGCCGGGCAATGGCTCGGTATCGTAATTAAAATCGATTAGAAAGGCCTTATCTAATTCTGAAACAATGAAGCAGGTGGAGTGACCATCGTATGCGGGTTTCGGTTCCTCTCCATCTATCTCGAGCACCAAGTTTTCGGCAATAACTTCAGCTTCATAATGGGCCACAGAGCCTGCTTTGGATGTGGGCACATTGGTCGCATCACCGACTACATAAATATTATCATACTTTTCGGCCTTGAGTGTGTGAGGGTCCGTGAAGACATAACCCATTCCGTCACCTAAACCGGAATTCTCTATATATTCCGCTCCAAAATTCGGGAAGGTCGATATCAGCAAATCATAAGGAACCTTATCGCCTCTTGCGGATTCTATGTTTTTTTCCTCGGTGTTGTACTGAGCAAGATCAAAATTGGGAGTGACGATAATATTTTTTTCTTCCGCGGCAGAACTCATAATTTTAGTCGTAATCGGTTTGGTAAAGATACCGGTGGCGGGTGTCACCAACTCAATTTCGATTTCGTCCCTGACGCCTTGATGGATAAAGTGCGCATTCGCCAAAAAAATAAATTCCATCGGTACTACAGGACACTTATGCGGCAATTCGGCAACATTAAATACGATCCGGCCTTTTTTGAAATACTTCATTCTATTGTAGAGCGCCACAGCCCCTTCCACGGTAAAGAACGTGTGAATGTCTCCTTTGGGATCCGGCTTCCAACCATCAAGCCCTTCAATATCATCGGGCGCGATGTCGCAACCGCTTGCTATGATCAGCCAGTCATAATCGTAGTTTCCCTTTTTCGTTTCAACTCGGCGTTTATCCGGATCGACACCCACTACCTCATCCGATACGTAATTGACGCCTTTGGGGATGAATTCCCGTTTGGGCTTCATACAGTCCTGGGCAGTATAGATGCCAAAAGGGATAAATAACCAGCCAGGTTGGTAGTGGTGCATTTCATCTTTGTCGATAATAGTGATTTGCCATTCAGTACTGCTTAATAGCCTGTACAGTTTTACAGCGACCATAGTGCCACCGGCCCCCGAACCTAAAATAAGAATCTTTTTCATAAAATCCTCCTTCTTTTCTTTTTAATCCTACTCCCCATAAAAGCAGTTTACTGACTGCACCGGTTAGGAAAAATTAATGTTCCACTTTCTCATTCTCCAACAAATCTGCGATAGTAATGGAATCCAATTCTCTGTAAAGTGCCTGAGTGGCTTTTTGCCAGGCTGGTCGAATCAGGCAATCATCACTCATTGGACACTTTTCAGGGTTGCTGATACAATCAACAAGTTCAGTCTGACCTTCAAACAGTCGTGTAATATCGCCCAGGGTAATTTCTTTCGGTCTTTTAGCCAACATGTGACCGCCTTTAGGCCCGCGGATGCTGTTAACAAACTTGGCTTGCTTGAGAAGACGGATGATCTGTTCAAGATATTTGACAGAAACATTCTGCCGTATGGAAATCTCGCTCATTTGGACAGCACCCTTGTCCTGATGTTGGGCCAAATCGAGCAATAACCTAGCTCCATAACGGGTTTTTGTTGTAAGTTTCATGTAACCTAAATTGACGATTGATTTTCAGATTAAATTAATCTATATTAAATAAGTATGATATAATCTTTAAGGTTAAATTTTGTCAAGCAAAAAGTTCCCAATTGCTCACACTGCAAAATAGAATGTGATAGTGAATCAAAAGTTTTCAAAGTATGGGTTGTATTTTCGCATTATTTTGTTGTAAATGAAACGGAATGCAGGTGTACACCACTTTCGTTTTCATCGATTTACTATAATTTAAATCTACTGGATAAAAACGATATTTATTGGCGAGTCAAATGGCAGAAAAATCAACCAAAGTAGCGTCTCCAACCGATCTTCAAAGATGGATAAACCTGCGACTGTTTACAACTATCCCCTTGGGAATTGCCGTCATCGATCCGGATTATAATTTGGTTTATGCCAACAAAACTTTTGAGCGATTGTTCGGTACCTGGAAAAACCGTAAATGTTACAACGTTTACAAAAGCAAAAATGAAATGTGTTCTTACTGTGAAAGTGCGATGACCTTTATAGACGGCGCTCCCCGCGTAAATGAGGAAGCGGGATATGACAAAAACGGACGGCATATTCACTATTTACAGCACGCAACTCCTATCGTGGACGAAGATGGTAATTTCCCCTATATAGTACATATTTTCACCAACATCACCGAAGCAACCCAGATTCGAGATGAGCATCAGATTCTCTTTGACCAAGTTCCGTGCAACATTTTATTAATTGACAAGAACTTCCGCATAGTAAGGGCGAATAATCGGCTCAGGGATTCGCTCGGGAACCTGGAGGGCAAATACTGTTTCGAAACTCTCAAAGGATTGAAACACAAATGTACCGAATGTACCGCTCGACAAACGTTTGCAGACGGTCAAATACACACCGGGCATCACGTTTGGAAATCCAAAAAAGGAAAAACCCTCCATTTACATGTAATCACTATACCGCTGAAACGGACGGACGGCAGTTTTGATCTCGTCATGGAGATGGCCGTTGACGTTACCCAAACGCTGAAGCTGCAAGATGATTTAAAATTTGCGCATACTTATCTGGAAACCATCATTTCAACTTCTATGGACGGCATCTTTGCGGTGAACGAAAAGGGAAAAGTTACTATTTTCAACCCCGCAGCCCGCGAATTTTTTAAAATTAAGGACAACCAGTTGGTTTCAAGAGAAGAACTTGCTGCTATGCTCCCTAAAGGTTTTTTAGCCGAAGTGTCCGAGTGGCCTGGAAATGTTTATCTGCCGGAAACTGAGGTTAAAACAATTGACGGCGAAATTTTTCCGGTACGCCTGGTCGGCAATAAGCTTATAGCTGGCGACGGTTCGATCGGTATGGCCTTTTCAGTTCAGGACCTGAGCGAAATCAAACAACTTGAGAGAGAAAAGCTTGAAGCCGAACGCCTGGCAGCTGTTGGCCATACGGTTGCCGGATTGGCCCACGGTATTAAGAATCTTATTACTGCCCTGGAAGGCGGTATGTATATTTTGAATTCGGGCTTGGCCAAAGGGAGCATTGAGCGTATCCAGCAAGGCATGGAAATGTTAGTGCGGAATGTCGAACGGACTTCAATATTTGTAAAAGCATTTTTAAGCTTCTCCAAAGGTCGTGAAATTCAAGCCAAAATTTGCGATCCCGCTGAAATCGCACAGGAAGTTGTAGATTTATACGCCGTCAAAGCCGACGAACTGGGCATAGCGCTAAAAAACGAAAAGATAGGTAATGTCGACCCAGCCCCCATTGATTTTGAAAGCATGCACGAATGCCTGACAAACCTTGTGGGTAACGCCATAGATGCCTGCCAGGTGAGCAACGGATTAGCGTGCTATGTAATGGTTAGGACTTTTGAAGAGAACGGCACGATTGTATATGAAGTAGCTGACAACGGATGCGGCATGGACTATGAAATAAAGAAAAAGATTTTTACAACCTTTTTCACCACGAAGGGTTTGGGTGGCTCTGGTCTAGGATTGTTAATGACCAAGAAAATTGTCCATGAGCACGGCGGAAAAATAGATTTGAAATCCGACCCCGGAAAAGGAACGACTTTCCGCATCAGACTTCCACGAAGGCGTTTGCCTAAAATAATTGAAAAAGAAGCCTAAGGAGGCAGTTTCAAAACGTTTAATTTTGTTCAAGGTCAAGGAAGGCGAAAATTTTAACCACCCCGTACGATCTTCCGGACCTACGGGGCAGGCACGCATATGTTGAATATTTCGAGGATTAAAATTTGAGCCTGACATCCCGCCAGTGATTATGCCATATGGCACAAATATAGGCGGGAGGCAAAAGGAGGCGTTTTGAAATTGCCTCTAAGGGCAAAGCGCCGTTAAAATTGAATATAGTGATGAGCGAAACTAAGAAGATTTTGATTGTCGATGACGAGCAGGATGTTTTAACCTATTTTGAAGCCATATTTCAGGACAACGGCTATGATACTGTTTCGGCTAAAGATGGTATTGAGGGTTTTGAACTGGCCAAATCAGAAAAACCTGACCTGATTGTACTCGATGTAGCTATGCCGCAACAATCCGGATTAAAAACATATCGTCAATATAAAAGGCATCCTGCACTAACAAATATTCCGGTTATCATCATTACCGCCGTCGACGATTCTTTCAGGATATTTCTTGATGAACTCAAGGAACTTGCACCCCCGGAAGGCATTTTTAACAAACCCATTGATCCACAGGAGCTATTGAAAGTGGTTGCGGAAATATTATCAGATTAAAATGAAACCGTAATGTCTTATTCTGAGGGATAAATTAAATGAAGATTTACAAGTAACCTTTTGTTGTTGACATTTGATTTGATCATAATATAGCCTAATGCACAATGTAATTTCTTCATATAAAGGAGATAGAAAATGGCGCAAGTATCTAAAAAAAGGATTCTTGTGGTGGATGATGAACCGGATGTTCGCAATTTTTTAGCCGCTTGTTTAGAAGATGCCGGTTTTAATGTTGAAATAGCCGTTGACGGCTTAGATGCTCTGGAAAAGGTAGAAGCGTTTTCTCCCGATTTAATTACACTCGATATGGTTATGCCTAAGATGTCCGGAATCAAGGTTATTCGCAAGTTGAGAAAAAATGAAAAGTGGGCCAATTTACCCGTAATCGTCATCACTGCTCATGCCTATGACGAAATGGGAAGTGATCAAATCAAGACATTCAGTGCCATGACATCGGGACTGCGTCCAAGAATTACATTGGATAAACCGATTTCCCCGGCCAATCTAATTAAAACTGTTTGTAAGATTTTGGAGATAGAGCCGGAAGCTGTGGAAGAGATGGGCGAAGAGCTTACAAATGAACGTAGTAAGCTCGTAAAATTAATTCATGAGACCGATTCAGATACATTAAGGAAAATACGTGAGATGTTGAATAAAGAATAGATTGGAAAGTTCAACAGTTAAACAGCAGGTTAAATCGGCAAAAGCATTATCCAGGACAGTATTAAGCAAAACGTTAAATAAGCCCCAACAGATACCCAAATCTGCTTTAAATAAACTTCAACATTTAAACCAAAAGATTCTACTCGTAAATACCGGGTTGCTAAAAACCGCATGAATATTTTATTAAACTCCCCTATATCTGTCCTTGAGTAAAGGATTTATTTATTCCACTTAAAATAAGGGTGCGAAACTTGAGCAAGTTGAAAATAGCTTGACAGTGGCGCTATAATTTGGTTATTATATACCACAATGTAATATATTATATCTGTCGCTTACCAACTATTTTCAACAGAGAAAATCAACCTTCGGCTTTGATTAAAGATAGCCTCACGATGAAAAAAGTTGTTTTCAAATTGCCAGCATAAGGTCTCCTCGGTGTTTTCTCTCTCGGAATTTTCTGGCTGTAGCGGGATTGATTGGCCTTAAACTTTACAGTTTTATTGTAACGGAAATGAGCCATGAAAAAGATAAGCAGACGTCATTTTCTGTACTGTGGTGCAGGGCTTCTTTGTTCCGCCATGCCGGCCCGGGCCTTCTGGCCTTTTTCAACGACAACGAGCGAGGCTTCGGGACCCGCTGATATCCGCGGCAGAGTCTTTAGAGGAGATGCGCCTAAAGAGCTGTGGGAATGGTCCCACGAGGGTTTTCTTTATAAAAAATCGAACAATGACAGGGTGGTGTGCGGTATATGTCCCAACCGGTGTGTGCTGGCGCCTGGCGATCGCAGTATCTGTCGTTCCAAGGTCAATATGGACGGCACCCTGTACAGTTTAGTATATGGCAACCCGTGCAGTGTGAATATCGATCCTATTGAAAAAAAGCCGCTTTATCATTTCAAACCTCGTTCAAAAGTCTTTTCCATCGCCACCGCCGGTTGTAATTTTCGCTGTTTGAATTGTCAAAACTGGGAAATCTCCCAGGCCAAGCCTCATGAGGTCCGGAATTACGAGCTATTTCCTTTGGATGTAGTTAAGGCGGCTCAGCGAGCTGGGACGCCATCAATCGCCTACACCTATTCCGAGCCCATCATCTTTTTTGAATACATGATTGATACCGCCCGCCTGGCCCGTGACAATGGGTTGCACAATTTATGGATTTCAAACGGTTATATCAACCGAGAACCCCTGTTGGAGCTATGCAAGGTGTTGGACGGCGCAAATGTCAATCTTAAATCGCTCAGTGATGACATCTATCGCAAATTAAACGGCGGCAGGCTGCAGCCAGTGTTAGACACTTTTATAACGTTGCATGAGCAAGGCGTCCACTTTGAAATGACGAATTTGGTGGTTCCCGGGTATACCGATGACGCTGACATGGTCAAACAGATGTGCCAGTGGACCCTTTCAAACCTGGGACCCGATTACCCTTTACACTTTTTACGGTTTTTCCCCAAGTACAAACTCGACCGCTTGCCGTCCACTCCGCTCTCGATTCTGGCCCGGTTCCGTGAACTGGCCATGGCTGAGGGAATCCGCTATGTCTATGTGGGCAACGTTTCCTTTCCCGAGGGGAATAATACCTATTGTCATAATTGTAAAAAACTTTTGATTGAACGAGTCGGATACTTCATTTCGGCCTACAACATGAACGGGAATCGATGCAAATATTGCAAGACAGTCATCCCCGGGCGCTGGATATGATCATTCACAATGGAATGAAATATTTCCCGCTCACCTAAAGAAAAGATAGGCTGGTAAATATTTTAGACGCTTAACGTCTCAACATCGACAAAAACTTGTCTGTTTGTAATATCCCTTCCAATTTGACGGTCGTCTGCTAAGTGATTTAGGTATTATTGAGAACAAGCCAAGATACATGCATATCCGTTCTGGATAGGGAACGCGAGCATGGATATCTAAATGTAAGTGTTTTTATCGATAGTTATCCAGGCTGGAAGGCGGGGGGTTATCCGATTGAATAAACAATTGAAAAATATCTTCGACAATAGTTGGATAGAACTGGCATCACGTTGGATTCTCGGAATAACCTTTATTTATGCCAGCTATTACAAAATTATTTCTCCTGCAGATTTTGCAAAAATTATTTATGGATACGACCTTTTCCCTGGAGTTTTAATAAACCTGATCGCCATTATTCTGCCATTCATAGAATTGGTTTCAGGGCTTGTCTTGCTTATAGGAATTTATCCCCGGTCGGCCGCACTGATTATCAACGGCATGCTTTTTGTCTTTATCATCGTATTGTCCATAAATTTTGTCAGAGGGCATGAATTCAATTGCGGCTGTTTTTCTGTGGGCGAAGCCGGGTATATCAATTCCGCTGGGCAATGGATCTTTCGAGATATCATTTATTTTGTTCTGGGCATTTATGTTTTACTATATAGCAAGAGAAGAAGGGGATGTATTAATAAAGTTTTAACAAGATCACACTAAAAATTGCCACGATGTGGTATTTTTTTCTTGACATGGTTATCCTGGGGTGCTATATTATTAATGTAGTGCCATTGTTTCCTTCTCTGGTTCCGGGCGGTTCATCTTTGTGATGAGCCGCCTTTTTTTATTATCGGATATGTATTTTGTCCCACCGCAATATTTAGTGATGACCTTACAAAAAAACTTGACAATTATACCACAACGTAGTATGATCGTTTATCGCAATGTGGTAATATGCTGATCATATTAATAAATGCGTAAGATAAGGTTGCCAGGGATCTTTCGTGGACAACAAAGAGTTCTCATATTTCCGTAAAAAGCTGAAAAAGACGCAAAAACAGATGGCTCAACTGCTTGGAGTATCGCTTAAGGCCGTTCATAGCTACGAGCAGGGATGGCGAACTGTGCCGGCCCATGTGGAACGGCAGATGTTTTTCCTGCTCTCCAGGATGAATGAGAACAACAAAAACAGAAAGCCGTGCTGGGTTATGAAAAAATGCCCACCCGAGCGCAAGAATCAATGTCCGGCCTGGGAGTTTCAGGCTGGTAAGTTATGCTGGTTTATTACCGGAACAATTTGTGAAGGCGAGGTTCATCAGAACTGGAAAGAAAAGATGAAGATTTGCCGGTCTTGTGAAGTTTTAACATCCTTATTTTGATGGTTTCGTAAAAATCTATTTTAACTTATTAATACTCCTTTTTCCACCGGCATCGTCTGAGCGTGAGTGACCCGCCAGTTACGGCAAGGCCCGCTTTCCTGGCAAGCCTGCCCGTCATCGCTCAGGCGAAGCGGGCGGAAAGAAGCGGATAGGTCAAGAGTCGTCAGGTGGCGGGCAGATCTTGACCAACTCACATTCCACTTAGCCAGAAGCTTTCTGAACCGGAGTAACGGGAGGCAATAAATGGTGAGCAAAGGAAAATTAAAGACACTATTTAAAAATGGAGGTACGACTATGAATCATGAGAGGAATTACCGTTTCCACACCCGGGTTATCCACGCTGCGCAGTCATCAGAAGACTGGCAAGGTGCAACGCTGCCGCCAATATTTCAAACAGCTTCTCATCTGCACCCTACGGCCGAGAATCTAAGCCAGACCTTTGCCGGCAAGAAGACTGACCATATTTACATGCGGCTAACGAATCCCACAAATCGTATCCTGGAGGAAAAATTGACTGCCCTGGAAGGCGGCCTTGGGGCAGTGGTTATGTCTTCGGGTATGGCGGCAATAACTAACTCCTGTATGGCATTACTTCGCGCCGGGGATGAGTTTGTGACCGGGAATTCTCTCTTTATGTCCACCTATCTTCTTTTTACTAACGTCTTTAAAAAGTATGACATTACTGCGCGTCTGGTTGAATCTACTGATGCCGGAGCAATAGAAAAGGCCATCAACTCCAGGACACGGTTTGTATACCTGGAAACCATCGGCAACCCCAAGATGGATATTCCAGACCTGGCCCGTGTTGCAAAGATAGCTCACCGGCATGGAATCCCTTTGCTTGTGGATCACACCCTGGCCACACCGTATCTTTGCCGGCCACTAGAACTGGGCGCCGATGTGGTGATCCATTCCACTACAAAGTATCTGAGCGGGCATGGCGCCGCCGTGGGTGGCGTTGTCATAAACGGCGGAAATTTTAACTGGCCTGAGGAGCGGTTTCCGGATTTCAAACCTTTTATCGAGAGAAAGGGGCCCCTGGCTTTTTTAGATAAGGTTTGGCGTGAACATCACATTAATTTCGGGACTACACAGGCTCCTATGCATTCTTATCTTACAGTACTTGGCCTCGATACCCTGGCCTTACGTATGGAACGGCACATGGACAATACTCTATCAGTGGCGCACTACCTCAAAGAGAGACCTGAAGTATTGTGGGTCAACTATCCTGGCATTGAAGATCATCCCTCGTATGGCATTGCCCGAAAGTTGTTCGAGGATAAAGGATTTGGTGGAATGCTGACCTTTGGCCTTAAGGATCAGACGGCCTGCTTTCAATTCATCGACAACCTGAGATTGATATATCATCTGGCAAACCTGGGTGACTGTAAAACACTGGTAATTCATCCTTACTCATCACAGTATGTTGCTTTTGACGATCCTACCAGGGAAAGCCTGTCCATTACTCCTGATATGATCAGGCTTTCGGTGGGGATCGAGGCGGTTGAAGACATTTGTGATGATCTTGGGCAGGCCCTGACAAGTTTAGCTTCATGAAATCTAGGGTTGAATAAAAACATTAAAAAAACAGCTGTAGCTGTGAAGAGCTAAAATCCGAAATTCGAAGCCCGAAACTCGAAACAAATACGAATTATCGTAACGTTTTAGCCCTTTGAAAAACATTATCGCATTCAGGTAACCCGGTTTTAAAACGTGTCAAACTCGTGCATAAGTGAGCGTAAAGAAAGAACAGATGCTATCCTGTATATAAAAGCCGATTAAATGCGCATATTATTTAATTCACAGGCAAAATTTGCTGTTTTGCTGTTCTTTCTTAACGCTCTCTAATACACTCAAACAGTGACCCACTTTAAAACCGGATCACCCGAATGCTTGTGGAACACGTTTTTCAAAAAGCTAAATTAATACGAATTATCTAATGTTCAAAACAAATCTAAATGAAAAATGTGCATTATTCTGTTTTGGTTGTTTGCATTTTGAAAATTATATAATTGTATCAGGCTTCTATATTCGATATTCGAGTTTTGTAATATGAGTGAATACATAGAACATGACAAAAACAACGTTACGGTGGGACTCGTGGAGAAGAAGTTTTTCACCTTTGCCGAACCACCGAATGAAATGATTCTGGAGAGTGGAGCAAGGCTCGGTCCGGTGACCATTGCTTACGAAACCTGCGGTGAATTAAATCAAGATAAAAGCAATGCTATTCTTATTTGCCATGCCCTTTCCGGAGATTCCCACGTGGCCGGGTATTACAAGGAGGATGACCAACAACCAGGCTGGTGGGATATCATGGTGGGCCCTGGGAAAGGGATCGATACTGACAAATATTTCGTTATCTGTTCTAACATCCTGGGAAGCTGTAAGGGATCCACCGGTCCTTGCATATACAATCCCAAGACTGTCGAACCCTTTGGGCTAGATTTCCCCGTGGTAACTATCGGGGATATGGTCAAGGCCCAGAAAGCGTTGCTGGACCATTTGGGGATAAAAAAGATACTTTCAATCATCGGCGGTTCCATTGGAGGGATGCAGGTTCTGGAATGGTGCGTCACATACCCTGAGATGGTTGTTTCAGCCATCCCGCTGGCAACCACCACCAGACACTCTGCTCTGGCAATAGCTTTTAACGAGGTGGCCAGGCAGGCGATTATGGCCGATCCTAACTGGAACAACGGCAACTATTATTCAGGACCGGAGCCAGATCTCGGGCTGGCTGTCGCCCGCATGATCGGACATATCACCTATCTTTCAGATGAGTCCATGCGTTTAAAGTTCGGAAGACAACTGCAGGATAAAAGCGATATTTCTTACAATTTCGATGCTGATTTTCAGGTTGAAAGCTATCTTCGCTATCAGGGCGCAAAATTTGTTCAACGTTTTGACGCCAATTCTTTTCTTTATATTACCAAGGCTGCCGATTACTATGACCTGGAGAAGCTGCATGGTAATGGATCTGCAGTCAATGCTTTTTCAAAGGCCAGGGCAAAATTTCTGGTCATCTCTTTTACTTCCGACTGGCTGTACCCGACTTACCAATCCAGGGCTATGGTCCAGGCCATGAAGAAGAACGGTCTTGACGTTAGCTTTTGTGAAATTGAAGCCGAGTGGGGCCACGATGCTTTTCTTTTGCCCAGTGATCGCTTGACCACTTTGATGAAGGGTTTTTTGGAACGGGTTTACCGAGAAGCCTAAAACCGGAAAATAGCAAAATGCGTTTTGATCTTCAGATAATAGCTTCATGGATTGAACCTGGATCCAGGGTCCTTGATCTCGGCTGTGGTAAAGGGGATCTGCTTGACTTTCTTAAAAAGAACAAGTCGGTGGACGGCACGGGGATCGAACACAACGAAACCAAAGTAGCCCAGTGTATTGAAAAAGGAGTGCCGGTACTTCAGGGCGACATCAATGAAGAAGTAATGGATTATCCGGATGGCACCTTTGATTATGTCATATTGAGTCAAACTTTGCAGCAGGTCTATGAGCCGTCGGATTTGATCAGGTCCCTGTTGAGGATAGGGAAAAAAGGAATCGTCAGCTTTCCCAATTTCAGTTATTGGAGCGTGCGGCTACAACTTCTGGTAACCGGCTATGCCCCTATTACAAAGCAGCTTCCTTATGAGTGGTACGATACTCCCAATATCCGGGTCATTACCATCAAGGATTTCAGAAAATTCTCCAAAGAGGTCGGTTTCAAAATCATCAAAGAAGTGGCTATTAACACCCAAAACCAAGATAGAAGCGGTAGGGTCATTACATTCATACCCACCCTATTCGCCACTTACGGTATTTTTTTGATTGGAAAAGGATAAAAATAATGGATAACGAAACTATCGAATCCAAGCAGTGCAGGGATGATGCTGATACTATAACCCATTTATATGAAGCTATTCCGTCAGTTGTGCAGAGTCTTGTAACCTCATGGGAATCGAATGATTGTTTCGGTCATGTGGGTCCCGCCCCCTTACCTTCCCAGGAATCGGTTGTTCAGATCATCCATCAGGCCAGGCGCATTCTATTTCCGGGCTATTTTTCACAAACCCGGCTTGATCCTGTCAATTTGGAGTACTGCCTGGGGCAAGAAACTGCGGCGCTTTTTCAGAGCCTTTCAAAACAGATTGTTTTGTCCATTCAACATGACTGTTTCCGATACGATCAGCCGTGCTCCAAGTGCACTGAACTTGGTCATTCAACAGCGCTCCAATTCATAAAAACTTTGCCCGAATTAAGGGTTGTTCTGGCAACAGACATCCGCGCTGCCTTGGAAGGAGACCCTGCGGCCAAGAGTTATGATGAAGTCATCTTCAGTTATCCTGGGTTATTTGCTATCACGGTCTATCGCATGGCACATAAACTGTGTGAGCTTGATGTGCCCCTTTTGCCGCGTATGATGACCGAATATGCTCATAGTCTTACCGGAATTGACATCCATCCCGGCGCCAAAATCGGAGAGAGCTTCTTCATCGACCACGGGACCGGTGTGGTGGTGGGTGAGACCACAGAAATCGGAAATCGTGTAAGAATCTATCAGGGCGTGACCCTTGGGGCCCTTTCGCTTCCACGGGATGCAGGAAGTCGTCTGAGAAACAAGAAGCGACATCCCACTATTGAAGACGAGGTGATCATTTATGCTAATGCGACCATATTAGGCGGAAAAACCGTTATCGGTACCGGGTCAATAATAGGAGGGAACGTCTGGATCACTGAGAGTGTGCCGCCGCATACTAAAGTGATCTTGAAACGGCCTGAGCTGGTTTATATTGGGAATAATGCCGGATCACATGCTAATCCCCATTCCTCTTGCGGGCAAAAAAAGATCCAGGGAGAATGATATGAAATTTGTAGAAAAACAACCTTCAGATGATACCTTAGATTTAGTCTGTCGCATGTGTCCTCTCCATCTTTTAGAACCAGGCGACAGGCTTAAATGTCTGAAAACAGGTCAGGTTCTAGAAGTGTTAACCGACTATGACGGGGCACTGGAAGATATCCCAGCGTGGTGTAGAAAGCATGGTCAGGAATTTATTGGGATGGAAGAGGACGAGGACTGTTACAAACTGTATATAAGAAAGGTTGAATAAAGGAACTTGATATGAAAAGGGTCTATCTGGATCATGCGTCCGCTACGCCTGTGAGAGAACAGGGAAACCATTGAGGGAGAGGCATTAATCTATATGCTCAACCAGGAAGGCATCTATTCGAATACCGGTTTTACTTGTTGTTCAAAAACCCTTAAAACCTCGCCGGTTCTAGTGGCCATCGGAATACCACCTAATCTTGCTCAAGGGGCTATTGTATTTACTATGAACAGCCACAAAAGGTTCGAAGAGATCGAACATGTGCTGGAAAAAGTTTGCCTTGCTGTAGAGAAACTCCGTTCGCTCTCCCCAATTTGGAGGAGAAAGATTGCCCCCTGATGGAAAGACCTTTTTCTGTGATTTTCACAAACGAACCAGTCGGAACTTATTCTATTCAAGTGTGGTCATTGTGGTGTCTTAAGCCCCATTACTGCAAACTTTTGTATGAGCTGTGGAAAAAAACAGTTAAATTGAGAAGGCAATGAAAAGCCAAATTGACGAAAAATACTTCATAGAGCAGATCCAGGCTATTAAAGAGGCTTTAGGAGAAGAACTTATCATCCTGACCCATCATTATCAGCGAAAGGAGATTGTTGATGTTGGCGATTATCGAGGGGATTCATTCGGACTTTCTAAAACGGCGGCTGAGGACAAGGCTGCCCATTTTATCGTCTTTTGCGGAGTTCATTTTATGGCCGAAAGTGCGGAAATCCTGTCTCAACCTCATCAGACAGTTCAGATTCCTGATCAAAAGGCAGGCTGCCCGATGGCTGATATGGCAGACATATATAACGTAGAAGGGGTATGGGAACAGGTCATATCAATTGCTGGCGGGCAAGCAGTCATGCCTATTGTTTATATGAATTCCGATGCCCGTATAAAGGCTTTTTGCGGCCGCCATGGAGGGGCTGTCTGTACTTCATCGAATACGCCGGCTGCCTTTCGCTGGGGATTTGATCAGCGTGAGAAGATTTTCTTTTTTCCGGATAAACACCTTGGGTACAACACCGGAAATCAGATGGGGATTCAGCCCGATGAAATGATCGTATGGGACCCGAAAAAACCGTTAGGCGGAAACACACAGGCGAGCATCAAAAAGGCCAAGGTGATCCTCTGGGACGGCCATTGCCATGTCCACACACGCTTTCGGGTCGATCATGTTTTGAAAATGAGAAATGAATATCCCGAGGCGAGGATCGTGGTCCATCCGGAATGTACCCAGGAAGTGGTTGAACTGGCCGATGAAGCGGGATCTACAAGCTTTATTGTGAAATACGTTGAAAATGCTCCTGTGGGTACAACAATTATTGTGGGAACTGAAATAAATCTGATTAACCGGCTGGCCCTGGAAAATCCGGATAAGACCGTCCTGGACCTGCATTATTCCCTGTGTCCCAACATGTTTAAAATCAACCTTAAAAACCTTTTGTGGTCCCTGGAAAATATCGGGCAGGCCAATGTAGTCACGGTGCCGGAATCAGTAAAAACAGATGCCCGGATAGCCCTTGATCGTATGTTGGCTTTAACAGATTAATCGACCCGTAATTTCTAAAAAAAGTCAGATATTTTACATTTTATTGTCATTGGGCGGGTCTTTTATCATATAGTTCTCAACAACTTATTGAGAAGTTAGGTTAAAAGGAATCAGCCATGAATATATTTAATAATATAAATTCTACTATTGGGTCTACGCCGCTTGTCCGTCTTAATAAAATCGGCAATGAGTTCGGGGCTGAAGTGCTTGCCAAATTAGAGTATTTAAACCCTTTAGCAAGCGTAAAGGATCGTATCGGTATTGCAATGATTGAAGCTGCCGAAACCCAGAGGTTGATAAACACCGAAACCACGATTGTGGAACCGACCAGCGGGAACACAGGACTTGCACTGGCCTTTGTTTGCGCGGCAAAAAATTATAACCTTATTTTAACCATGCCCGATACTATGAGTATAGAGAGAAGGAAACTCTTAAAACATTTGGGTGCGGAACTAATCTTAACACCGGGAATCGAAGGGATGAAAGGTGCCATCGCCAAAGCCAAAGAGATTCTGGAGAATACTTCCAACGCCTACATGCCCGATCAGTTTGCCAACCCGGCTAATCCTGAGATTCATAGAAAGACAACAGCCGAAGAGATCTGGAATGACACCGAAGGAAGAGTCGATATATTCGTTTCAGGAGTCGGAACCGGCGGAACTATTACCGGCGTTGCTGAAGTGGTTAAGGCCCGCAAACCATCATTTAAGGCCGTAGCAGTTGAACCGGCCGATTCACCTATGCTTTCCAAAGGCATAAGCGGTCCTCACAAGATCCAGGGAATAGGGGCAGGGTTTGTCCCTGATGTTTTAAACACCAAAATTATTGACGAAATTATTACCGTTACTAATGAACAGGCATTTGAGACTGCTCAAAAGCTGGCCGGATTGGAAGGAATTTTATGCGGTATATCATCCGGCGCAGCCGCTTGGGCTGCTCTTGAATTGGCCCGGCGGCCCGAGAACCAGGGAAAACAGATTGTTGTAGCTTTGCCCGATACCGGAGAGCGATATTTGAGCACTGATCTGATTGCGGCATGAAAAAACCACCAGCAAACAACAGGTGCAAAAAAAATTGGTTTTTGACTAAGGTCAATGAAAATGTACTTTTCATCAGATAATGATAGCATATGAATAATAATCACCACAGACCGTCAAACGGCTTGATAAAAACAGAGGATATGGACTTTAATTTTGCCGCCAAGGTCAAGGAGCGTTCCGGACTGGATTTTCGCAGGTGCTTCCATTGCCTGAGCTGTGCCGGGGGCTGTCCTTTTTACCATGCAATGGATTATGCGCCTAACGAAGTCATACGTCTAATACAACTGGGGCTCAGGAAGGAGGCCCTGGAATGTTCCACCATATGGATCTGTGTCGGCTGTCATACCTGTACGATCCAATGCCCCATGGCAATTGACATATCTGCCGTCATGGATTCGGTGAGTCAGATCGCGCTTGAAGAAGAAGCTGTTGTTGCGGAACCGAACATTCTCAATTTGCACAAAGAGGTTTTGCATTCCATTGAGCGTTACGGGAGGACCCACAAGCTGGAAATTATGCTCCGGTACAAGGTTCAAAAACGGGATTGGTTTGGTGATCTGGATGTAGGCATTAAAATGCTCGCCAAACGCAAGTTAGATTTGATGCCGTCCAAAGTCAAAGACATCGGTGATATCAAAAAACTTTTCAGGTAAATAAATGCACAATAAACCTTTTACCGATATATCTTATTTTCCCGGCTGTTCATTGGCGACCACTGCCCTTGAAAACAATCTTTCCCTGCTGGAATTATGCGGCAAAATCGGTGTGAATCTGATAGAACTTCAGAACTGGAACTGCTGTGGAAGTTCTTCAGCCCACAGGATTGACTCGGGACTTGCTTTTGAGCTTGCAGCCCGTAATCTTTCACTCGCTCCCTATGACAGGCCGCTTTTGGTCGCATGCCCGTCTTGCATTTTGCGGCTGCGCGAGGCTCATCTTCATTTAAAAAATGATGAAAACGCTCGTTACAACTACGAAAATAAGTGGGACAAACCCTTTGATCCGGAGCTAAAAATACTCCATTTTTTCGAACTGTTGAGTAGCATAGATTTATTAGATTTTTCAGAAGACGGGTTCCAAAAACTTACAGGACTAAAATTTGTTCCTTATTACGGCTGTATGCTGGCCCGCCCGCCGGCGATGCGGCGTGAAAAAAACTATAATGGCCTGATGGAAAAAATACTCTCAGCTTTGGGGGCAAAACCTTTAACCTGGGCCTATACTTCACGCTGTTGCGGCACCTTTCTTTCGGTGGCTCGTCCCGATGTTGTAGGACCCATAGTAAACGGAATTATCAACGGCGCTAAAGATGCAGGTGCAGATTGTATTATTACAGCATGTGCAATGTGCCATTTGAATATGGAAGTGCGCTGCAACCTAAAACAAGCGATCCCAACCCTACACTTTTCCGAGGTCCTCTCCCTGGCGCTGGGGACAGGTGGTTATAAAGACTGGTTTTCACGCCATCTTATAGACCCGAGGCCACTTCTTAAATCCAAGGGCCTTATCCGATAGTACCCTAATTGAGTCAAAACTCAATTAGCCCGAATTTCTCATGAAGAACATCAAACAGAATAGAAAAATAATACGATATTAATAAATTATACATTAATTTATCTCGAGTTCGGAATTGCAGACTGTAATAGTGCAAAATAAAAAAAGGCATTTGATGTTCTTCACCAAAGGCGAACCAGAGCGGCACAGTGCCTTCGGCATGACTCCTTCGGCGTCTGCGTTATTCAGCCCTCGAAGTAGAACACTACGTCTTCCCCGATGCCGGGATTCCTGCACCGCTCTGGCTCGTGAGAAATCCGGGTTAGGTGTTATTCGTTATTTGTTATCTGTTACGGATCACCTGAATGCTTGTGGGACACGTTTTTCAAAAAGCTAAATTAATACGAAAAATCTTTATTTGGAGAATGCGGAATAATGTATAAAAATCTTCCAGATCAAGAAGCTGCACCTGAACTGGGCTTTAGAAAAGAA
>SDBS01001253.1_pt1 | contig 25923 bp, 23 predicted proteins | sample 2277091 | NCBI WGS metagenome assembly SDBS01 (sample SAMN10404972, study PRJNA504765) | marine sediment metagenome | isolation source: marine sediment core GS10_PC15, 163 cmbsf | place: Arctic Ocean: Southern Knipovich Ridge | collected 2010
GTTCCAGTCGACGGTGAGCGTCCGGCCCAGGGCGTCTTCGGTCCCCCCACCAAGATATCGCGTGGCCATCTCACGGGTCAAGACGATGGACTTCGGCTGGGTCAGGGCGGTTCCGGGGTCCCCCTCCTCAAGATGGAAATCGAAGACCTGGAACAGGGAGCTGTCGGAAAAGATCATCCGCTGCCGGAGGAAGATGTTGCGGTGGTCCTTGATGGCCAGCCCCAGGATGTTGATCGTGGAGGACAGCCTGCTGCGGTACAGGTTCCGCAGCGCGATCTTGAGATAGTTAAAGAGCATTTCGTCCCTCCCGTGGATTCACAGTATTTATAGTGATCTACGAAAACGGGGCCGGAGTGGTTCCCTGCCGGATCCGGCTGTTGAATAGGGTCCGGGATATGCGTGTCCGGGTTCGGCTAACGGAAAACCGCGAAGGTTATGAACCGGATGCCTCTGCTCTCCGGGCTGAAACGGAAGGCCACACCCAGCCGTTCGAAGCTGAGGATCAAGAGCTTGAACTTGGTAGCTTTGCGGATACTGACTCCGACCTCCCACTCCCAGGACAGGCTGACCGGACTTGTTGAACGGAAGAGAAAGTCGAGGTGGTCGAAGTACGAGTAGTAGAGAAGATGTGCCCGCAGGCTCAGCGGTTCGTTGCCCCATCTCAAACCCCACAAGAGCTGATTCCACTCCAGGCCCGTGAGCAGAGCCGAGAGATCCCCGGCTTCCCCCTTGTTGGGCTTGTATCCATAGCTGGACAGCCCATTCAGCAGCGCAAACTCTGTCTTGAAGAGTCGGAAAGCCAGGCGGCTGTTGATCCCTCCCCAGTAGATCCAGGCCTTGTTTCCGCTTCCGGTCATCTCGGAGCCCCAGCCGAAGTTCCCAGAGAGCTGAACATTCCAGTTGCGGTGAAGCGGGATCTGAAGCATGGCGCCCGGGGTAAAACTGATCTGACGGAGATTGGGGTAAAACAGCTCGTCGATGCTGAATTCGTGCATGCCGAAAGTCACGGGGAAGCGGAGTTCGAAGAAAAAGTTCCGGCCGCTCAGGTGATTCTGGAAGCTGAACGGCTTCCTCCAGAGGGGGCGGAATCGGAGTACGTAGACCTCGGCGTCATCGCCGATGTGGTAGTACCCGGTCCCGAAGGCCGCTGCGTAGGCCCAGTGGATCGTGTTGGTCTCGGGGAGGCGCGCCTCCTGTCCGCGGGTCTCGGCCGGAAAGAGGATCAGGATCGCCATAAGCATCGGGGGCAGGAGACGTGCGAGCGTCTTCCCGGAAGATCGGAGACGCCGGCCTGCCCGAAAAATGACACACATGATGAAATCCTTTCCCCAGGACCTGCATATAACATAACCTGTCGAACGATGCAAATTCACCCGCGGCTCAAGACCGGGGCGTGAGTCCGAGGAATCACTCCGATACTGGGAAACGCTGCTTTACTGCATGAGAAATTGTTGTTAACATACTTTTGAGGGGAAAACATGAAACCTATACGTCTTCTATTCTTATGTCTTGTGCTGGCATGGTGCCCGGCTGCGGGTCAAACCATGGGCGAAGATCCGGGCCTTTTGTCAGGGATATATCCGCCGGAGGTTTTGGCGGAGATCGTCCTGCCCGCCGACCGCTGGCAGCCCTTTCCCAAGGTCGGGGAGAGGGAGGCGTGGCTGAGGGTCCCTTCCAGGGTCAGGGAGGCTCATATCCGCGAGGCGGAGAAATATCTCGGCACCGAGTGGCCGACTCCCAAGGCCTCGGTCTTCCTGGACTATGTGCGGGACGGGAACCGCAGCCGTTTCCAGAAGATCTCATTTGACCGCCGGGCTATGCTGGCCGCTCTGGTCCTGGGTGAGTGCATGGAAGGCCAGGGACGATTCCTGGACGACATCCTGAACGGCGTCTGGACGATCTGTGAGGAGACCTATTGGGGAGTGCCCGCCCACGTGGGCGTCCAGGAGAGGGGTTCCGGTCTGCCGGATGTGACGGAGCCGACGGTCGACCTGTTCGTGGCGGAGACCGGGATGCTGCTGGCCTGGACCCATTATTTATTGGGTGAACAACTCGGCGGGATCTCTCCGCTGGCCTCTGAGCGCATCCTGCTTGAGGTCCAGCGGCGCATCCTGTCCGTGAACCTGGAGCGCGACGACTTCTGGTGGATGGGATTTTCCGGCCAGAGCGTCAACAACTGGAACCCCTGGATCTGTTCCAACTGGCTGGCTGCCGTGCTTCTCCTGGAGGAGGACCAGGCCCGCCGGACCGCCTCCCTCCACAAGATCCTGCGCTGCCTGGACAACTTCCTCGGTCCCTATCCCAGGGATGGCGGCTGTGACGAGGGCCCGGGCTACTGGAGCCGTGCCGGGGGATCGCTCTATGACTGCCTCGAGCTGCTGCACAGCGCCTCCCGCGGCCGGATCGATGTGTTCGATCGTCCCTTGATCCGAGAGATCGGGCGTTATATCTATCGGGCGCATATCTTCGACCGTTACTACGTCAACTTCGCCGATGCCGCCGCCCGCCTGAATGCCGAGGGACCTCTGATCTTCCGTTACGGAACCAGGATCCAGGACCCCGTCCTGCGGGGATTCGGTGCCTACCTCGCCCGGCAGCAGGGGATCGGAGAGGGACGCATCCAGGGGAGCTTCGGGGTTCTGGGCCGGACCCTGCCAACTCTCTTCGGCCTGGCCGATCTGGCCGTGGCTGCACCGGCGGTCCCCCTGATGCGCGACATGTGGCTCCCGGATCTTCAGGTCATGGCGGCCCGTTCGAGCCAGGGATCAGAGCGGGGGTTTTATGTGGCGGCCAAGGGCGGACACAATGCCGAGTCCCACAACCACAACGATGTGGGCAGTTTCATCGTGTATGCCGATGGGTATCCGGCGCTCATCGATGTGGGCGTGGAGACCTACACCGCCCAGACCTTCAGCGATCGGCGCTACGAGATCTGGACCATGCAGTCCCGCTTCCACAACCTCCCCACCATAAACGGTGTGACGCAGAAGGAGGGCCGGGAATACCGGGCCGCGAATGTCAGCTATGAGGCAGACGACAGCAAGGCGGAACTCGGGCTGGACCTGCATACCGCGTACCCGGAGGAGGCGTCCGTAAGATTCTGGCGCCGCACCATCACTCTGAACCGGGGGGGAAATGTGGAGGTGCGGGACCGGTATGTATTGGAGGAGGCCCGGAGACCCGTGCAGATGACCCTCATGAGCTGGCGCAGGCCGGTGTGGTCGGCAGCCGGTACGATCCGGCTTGAGAATCCGGTGGAGATCGCGGACGCGGAGCCCGTCATGATCCGGTTCGACGACAACATTTTCCTTGTCGATATCGAGGAGATCCCGATCGAGGACGCCCGGCTCCAAGCTTCCTGGGGCGACCGGGTCTACCGCATCCTGTTCACGGCCAAGGAGGCCATTCTGAGGGATGTGCTGACCCTGCGCATCGAACGGTAAGGTATTCACAGTATTCGGGAAGAAAAGGGCCCGAGTCTTCGTCTAACCAATATACTCCAATGTGAGAGACTGCATGCGCATCTTCAGTTCAGTGATCCATAATATTTTCGTAATAGGGATGATCTGCCTGCTCTTCACGGCCCACGTGCCTGAGCTGTCGGCGGCTGATCAAGACCTGGATGACCGGGTCAGGTCTTTTCTGGAAAAGAACCATCACCTCTGGTGTGACATGAATGTGCCTGAATCTGACGGTAAGGTCCTGTACGATCTCATCTTGAAACACGGATACACCAAAGCCCTGGATATCGGCACCTCCACGGGGTGCTCGGGTATCTGGATCGCCTGGGCCTTGAGCAAGACCGGCGGGAAGCTCATCACCATCGAAGTCGATGAGCGCCGGCACCAGCAGGCCCTGGCCAATTTCGAGGAAGCCGGGCTTTCCGCGTACATCGATGCCCGCCTGGCCGATGCCCACGAACTCGTACCCCTACTGGAAGGCCCCTTCGATTTCGTGTTCTGTGACGCGGACAAGCACTGGTACAAGAACTACCTGATCGCGGTCCTGCCCAAGCTCGAGGTGGGAGGTTGTTACACGGCGCACAATGTGGCGGGAGGCCGCATGCGGGGTATCCGGCCTTTCCTGGATCATCTGGCCAGCCTCTCCTACATGGAGACCTCCATCGACCGGTCGAGTTGGTCAGGGATATCGATCAGCTTCAAGCGGGCCGAGAAGTAATCCCTTCATGCCTGAAGGGTAAAAGATGCCGACAGTAGAAAAAAAGGTTTCATGGCTTGAAAGTGTCGGCATTCTTTATGAATAATTCAGGATGGAGGTGATGATGAGTATAGATAGAAGGGATTTTCTGAAGCTGTCCGCCGGCGCGGCCGGAGCCGCCCTAGTGACTTCCGGTTGTTCCCCGCAGCAGGACACACGGTCAAAGGCCGGCGATCCCATCTCCCGCCTCAAGCCCATGACGGCCGACGTGGTCCCCATCACCGATGCGGAGCGCCTGCAGAGGATCGAAAAAGCCCGGCGGTTGATGACGGAGGCCGGGATCGAAGCCATCTATCTCGAGGGCGGAACCGGCATGTTCTATTTCACGGGGGTACGCTGGGGAAACAGCGAGCGCATGTTCGCTGTGGTCCTGCCCGCCCGGGGAGAGCTCGCCTGGATCTGCCCGGCTTTCGAGGAGGACCGGGTCCGGGAGCTGATCCGCTTCGGGGACGACATCCGGACCTGGGAGGAGCATGAGAGCCCCTATAAGCGTGTGGCCCAGGTCCTGGCGGACCGGGGGATCCGCTCCGGCAGGATCGGGATCGAAGAAAGGGTCCGGTTTTTCCTGTATGACGGGATCAGGAAAGCTGCCCCCCACCTTGAGTATGTGAGCGCCAATCCCGTGACCATCGAGTGCCGGGTCATAAAATCGCCCTCCGAACTGGCCCTGATGCAGAAGGCGGCCGACATCACCATCGAGGCCTACAAGGCGTCGGTGGCCATGCTCGAGGTCGGCATGACCAGAAGCGATTTCCGCGCCCTCTCCGGCCGGGCCCACGCCGCCCTGGGGGTGAGCGGGGGGATCGGCGCACAGATCGCGGAGGCCTCGGCCAATCCCCACGGCAGCATCAAGCGTATCGAGCTCAAGGAAGGCGACATCGTGCTCATGGACGGCGGCTGTGGGGTTGACGGATACCGCTCTGACATCAGCCGGACAATCGTGTTCGGGGAGCCGGCGAGCCGCCAGCGGGAGATGTGGAACCTCATGAACAAAGCGCAGTCCGCCGCCTTTGCCCAGGCCGGGGTGGGTGTGCCCTGCGAGGATGTGGATGCGGCCGCCCGCCAGGTCTACGTCGACTACGGATTCGGTCCCGGGTATCAGGTCCCGGGCCTGCCGCACCGCACCGGTCACGGCATCGGGCTGGATGGTCATGAGTGGATCAACCTGGTCAAGGGAAACACCCGTCCCATGGAGGCGGGGATGTGTTTCTCGAACGAGCCCATGGTGGTGCTTCCAGGAGAATTCGGGGTCCGTCTGGAGGACTGTATATACATCACCGAGGAGGGGTCGCGCTACTTCTCCGAGCCCAGCCCCGCCATCGATCAGCCCTTCGCCTGACCCGTCTAGGATGAAAAACGTTCCCATCCGATTCTGCAGTTTGAATATCCCTTCCGGCCTGTGCTAGTATACGTGTGACGCACGGGGCGCTAGATGAATCTGTCTTTTAGAAAGGGAACATGATCAGCCTTAAACACGCCTCCCTGTCCTGGGTGAAATACCTGGTTCCGGACAAACTCGAAAAGGATCCCAAGTTCCGGCGGTATCTGGGCCGCCTGGGCCGCATCGGCATTTCCGTAGGCGGGATCCTGGCCGTGGTGGCTGTCGGCCTGATCCTGCTAATCAAAATCGTTTTCCAGGGGGGACAACCGGTCTGGATGCAGGATCCGTCAGTGTACGATGTGGCTAATAACATTGTAACGCTGTGGGATAAACTCCTCATAATCAGTTTGGGTATTTTCTCATTAATCCTGTCACGAACCAGACTGGATGTCGAGGTCAGAAGGTATTTTGTCTGGGCACTGCTGCTCGCCATAGCTTTCATCGCCGTCTTCGATGATGTGGTCGTATCGGAGGACGTGACATATTCCGCAGGATATCTGGTCATGATCCTGTTTGTGGGAGTGAGCGCCGTGCCCTTCCGCCCCTGGCAGGTCACGCTGTTGGGGATCACCCTCATGCTGATATACATCTTCGAGGTCCGGGTGTATCCCGGAGGCCTGTTGGAGCCGCCTCAATTCTACACCCAGATGATCCCGACCACCGTGCTGGCCACCGTGATCACCTGCTTCCTCTATCAGGCTCGCCACCGCCTGTATCAGGCGCGTAAAAAAGAGATCCTTATGAAAGAATCGATATCTCGGTATGCCGAGGAGTTGGAACAAACGAATGTGAAGCTCAGGGACACGCAGGCCTCGCTCGTCCAGTCGGAGAAGTTGGCGTCCCTGGGAAACCTGGTGGCGGGCGTCGCCCACGAGATCAACAGCCCCCTGGGATCGATCGGATCCTCTGCCGACACGGCCAGGAGGGCGCTTCAGCTGATAGAGAAGGCCCTGGAAGGAGGGGAAGGCTCCTGGAAGGACGAAAAGGTACAGCGGGCGTTCCGGATCCTTATCTCCCTGAATGACTCGGTGGTCGGCGGGGCGGAGCGCATAAACCGGGTTGTGACCGCGCTGCGCAATTTCGCTTGCCTGGATGAGGGGGAATATCAATCCTTTGACGTGAACAGGGGCATTGAGGACACGCTCATGCTGGTGCTGGCCAATCCCGAGGTTCGAGTCGAAATTGAGAAAGACCTGGGGCCGCTGCTTGACTTGTACTGCCGGCCCCGGCAGCTCAACCAGGTCTTCATCAACATCCTGAACAATGCGCTGGAAGCCACAGAAAACCGGGGGCGCATCACGATCAAGACACGAAAGGACGGAGACCGGATCCGGATCCGGTTTTCAGATGACGGGCCCGGAATTCCCCCGGAGGACCTGGGCCGAGTCTTCGAACCCGGCTTCACCACAAAAAGCAGGGGAGTGGGGACCGGTTTGGGCCTGGCCATCTGCTACCGGATCATCGAGGACCACGGCGGAACCTTAGACGTGGAGAGTGAGCCCGGGGAGGGGGCCACCGTTTCCATCACGCTCCCGATAGCGTCCAGCCAGGACGGCGGCGGTGGATCCGACCAAGCGGCCTGACCGCGAACCCTCCTGTCTACTCAATCATCCCAGGCACTTTTAACCTGGATCATTATTTCCTCTCCCAGCGAGCCGATTAACCATTTAAAATCCCTGCCGAAATTAATTAAATTTTTAGCTTGACATATTGATAAGTTATCACTATATTTAAATTGATAGTAATGATAAATAACAATTAATATTAATATGTTATTACACAGCCAAAACATATATTCCATCGGAGGTGATCGCTTTGGCCTACATGATCGACGCCAATAAGAAATTCCAGAAGGAGCTGAATTCCGGGACGGCGGCGCTGGTGCTGCTCAGCCTGATGGACCGGGCCGAGGAGCCCATGTACGGCTATCAGATCGCCAAGCTCATGGAGACCGCCGACGACAAGGTCCCCATGATGAAGCAGGGGGCGCTGTACCCGGTCTTGCGGTCTTTGGAAAACAGCGGCCTGCTGGAGAGCCACGTGGATCCCTCGGTCTCCGGCCCGCCCCGACGCTACTACCGGATCACCGCTGCAGGGCGGCAGACGCTTGCGACCTGGATGGAGATCTGGAACCACACCAAGTCTTTTGTCGACTCCTTATTGGAAGGCGGGGACCATGATCAATAGCATCGACGCTTATCTGGGCCGCATCGTAGAGGCCCTGCTCGGGATGCGCATGCCGCGCAGACCCCTTTTCGTACAGGAGGGGTTGAGCTGGAAAGGCAGGTTCAAGGCCCTGGTCACGGCATCCCAGACCTGGAGGTCCCTGGTGTATCTTTTCCTCCAGTTTCCCCTGGGGGTGCTGTATTCATGCGTGACGTTCGTGCTGTTTGGATTTTCGATAAAAATGATCCTGTATCCCTTCTGGTACCATGTGCTGGGGCGGCCCCTCATCACATTCGCCGAGCCGTACTTCCCGCCCGGCTGGCTGGTCCCCTTCGTCTGCCTCGCGGGATTCCTGCTCCTTCCCCTGACCCTTCACTTCACGAAGCGGCTGGGCCGTTGGCACGGCCGCTATGCCAAGGCCATGCTCGTCAGCAAAAAGCATTATGTTTAAAAGCTTTCTCTTGGTGGCTCTCAGAAGCCTGAGGAAACAGAAGCTGTTTTCTGTCATCAACCTCGTGGGCATGGCCGTGGGTATGGCCGGCTTTACCCTGTTCGCCCTCATGGCCGGCAGCAAGCTCAACGCCGACCGCATCTACTGCCTGGTGCAGGTGCGGTCCGACGAGAATCGGGAAGACAGACACACGACCTTCGTCCCCGGTCCGCTGGCGCCCGCCCTGCAGGGGGAGTTTCCCGAGATCGAGGGGATGGCCCGAGTCCTGCCCGCCGGCAGGGTCACGCTCAAGCGGGGAGACGACGCCTTCTATGAGAGGGGCGTGCTGTTCGCAGACCCCGAATTCCTCACGATCTTTTCCTTCGGCCTGAAGGACGGGGACCCGGCCACGGCCCTGGACTCGCCCGATTCCCTTGTCCTCTCGGAGAGGGCTGCGGCCAAATATTTCGGAGACGAAGACCCCATCGGACAGGTGTTGACGATGGGAGGCGTTTCCCGAAGCCTCACCGTGACCGGGGTGGCCCGGGACATTCCCCGCACCTCATCGCTGTTTTTCGACTTCCTGATTTCCATGGAAACGGCCCGCGCCCTGTCCGAAGGATTCGATGACTGGGACACCAACCGCCACACGGCCTTCCTGCTGGCGGGTCAGGGATTCGATGCCGAGGCCTTCGAAGCCAAGCTCCCGGCCTTCGTGGATCGCCATCTCGCCGGATCTCCGGACTCGACCAAACAGCTCTATATCATGCTCTTCCGGGAATTCCGCCTCAACTCGCGCCACATCTCCTCCCTCCTGAGCAGAACCCATCCGGCCTCCGTGATCATCACCTTCGCCATCGGCTTCCTGCTGCTCTTTGTGGTCAGTATCAACTTTATCAACCTGAGCACCGCCCGCTACATGCACCGCACCCGGGAGATCGGGATGCGCAAGGTGATCGGAGCCAGCCGGTGCCAGCTCATCCTCCAGTTCCTGGGGGAGTCTCTGCTGTTATCCTTCCTGGCGCTGCCGTTGGCGGTCCTCCTGTACGAGCTCCTTCATCCCGCCTTCTATGCCTACATGGGGGACCTCTCCATCGTGGCGCAGACGTCTGCCGTGTCGAACTCGATCTGGAACTATCCCTTCCTGCTGAAATACCTGGTGGCCGCCGTCCTCGCAGTGACCTCGCAGACCTGGAAGGCGGTGCGGGCCAACCCGGCCGATTCCCTGCGGCATGAATAGAGCCCAGGGCCTTTCCGTGTCCTTGGGCAACCTTTGGCCGGTCCGTACGTAGTATAGGATGAAGAGGTGCCGCCATGAAGAACCTGTCCGGAATCATTAAACTCTCTCTGGTCCTTTGTCTCGCTGCCGCTCTTGTTGTTCCCGCCCGGGCGCAGAAGATCGAAACCGTTGACGGGGTGCGCATCGTGCACAACCGGGGGGAGGGGATCTGGGAGAAATCCCCTCGGATCGCCCTGGAGAAGATCCGTGCGATCGGGGATATCGAGGCGGAGAGCGAGGAGGTGGCCTTCTACATGCCCCTCGACATGGCGCTCGACGCGGAGGGGAACCTGTATGTCCTGGACACCGGGAACCACCGCATCCAGAAGTTCTCCCCGGACGGAGCCTACCTGGCCACACTAGGCCGCCAGGGACAGGGCCCAGGCGAGTTCAACTTCCCCGGTTCCCTGGACATCGATGAGGCCGGCCGGCTGATCGTCGCCTCACCCTACGGCCAGAAGATTCAGTTCCTGGACATGTCCGGGGTAGAGACGGGCAGCCTGACGCTCCAGGAGGTCATCTCCGAATATTTCCGGGCTCTGGGGACGGATCTCATGGTCTCGGCAGTCCGGCGACAGCCACCCCTGCCTGACGATGAAGAGCAGAATAAAAAACCGGACCCTCTGCTCCAGTTCATGGACAGGGAGGGCAAGGTCGTGAAGACGTTCGGGAAGCCTCGTGATTACAAGCACGGCTTCGTCAATGCCAAGGGCAACAACGTGCGGTTCGCCATCGGCGGGGATGGTTCCATCTGTGTCACCTTCCGGTTCCAGAACCGCGTCGACAAGTATTCTGCAGACGGAGAGATCCTCTGGCAGGCCGAGCGGGACCTGAATTATAATGCCCGCAAGCCCCTCACCAAGGGAACGATCGAGAGGAACGCATCCGGGGGTATCAGCATGCATTCCCCTCAGTTTAATACGTGCAGCGAAGCCGTGACTGTGGATGAAAGCGGGCGGATCTGGGTCGTCACCCTGGAGCGGCAGCTCAAGGACGAGGAAGAGGCGGGGACCAACACCAGGATCAGCCGGGGAGACCAGGGAACCACACTCTCCATGTCCCCCTGGAGCGAAGACGAGATCCCCCCGACCACCGATGCCTATGTGCTCGAGGTCTTTGATGCAGAGGGCGTGCTGCTGCAGAGGTTTCCGCTGGATCATTACGCCGATGTCCTCCGGATAAGTGGAGACCGGCTCTATATCCTGGACAAGATCCGGCGCATGCAGGTCCACGTCTACCGCATCACCGGTTGACAGACATGCTACTTCTTCTCTTCCGGCAGGAGCGTGACCTGAACGTAGTTATCGGTGTTGAAATAGGTGCGGGCCGCCTCCCGGATCACCTCCCGATCCAGTTTCTCCAGGGAATCCTTGAAGGTCAGCAGCCCGCCCGGGTCCTCACCCGATCGGTAGCGGAACGCCAACTGGCTCAGCCACCAGCCGTTGCTCTCGACGTTGGTCTCGAAGCTCCGGATTTCCGCCTCCTTTACGTTGCGGACCTCATCTTCCGTGGGGCCCTCGGCCTTGATCTTCTCGATCTCTTCGAAGACGACCCGGGACAGCTCCTCCATCCGCTCCGGGTCGGCCCCGAAGTTGATCATGATGCTGTAGCTTTCCTCCGGGATCCTGTCGTAGCCGGGGCGTATGCCAACCCCGTAGGTCCCGCCCCGGTCCTCGCGGAGCGCGTTCCGGAAGCGCGTTTCCATCACGGTGCACAGGGCCCGGATGGCGTTGCGGTGGTCGATGTCGTACTGGAAGGGCCCGGTGAAGGCGATGGCGGTCATGCTCTTGGGTTCTATCCCCTTGTGGACGGTCCTGGTTACTACACCCATGGGGGGCCGGACCCCCAGGTCACGCCAGGTCTCCTCCCGGCCGGTCGAAGGGAGCGTGGCCAGGTACCGCTTGACCAGCGGCTCGAGCGCCGAGAGGTCGATGTTGCCGACGAAGATGAACGTGAAGTCGCCGGCATCGGCGAAGCGGTCCCGGTAAAAGGCCAGCGACCTGTCCATATCCATCAGATCCACGGATTCGACCGTCATGGGACGGGCGCGCATGTGATCCTGTGTCATGATGCGGCCGAACGTGTCGAAGAAAACGGCCTCGGGCATGGCCATGCGGTTGGCCAGCTGGGCCTTCATGCGGCTTGTCAGGGACTGGAAGAGGGCGGCATCGGCCCGCGGGGCCGTGAAGGTGAGGTGGATGAGCTGGAACAGGGTCTCCAGGTCCTGGGGGGACGCGGATCCGGCGAGGCCCTCTTCGTGCTGCCCGATAAAGGGCCGGGCCACGGCCACGGTCCCCGTCATCTTCTTCCGCAGGTCGATGGGGTTGAAGCTCCCCAGGCCCGAGGAGCCGATGACCTGGGTCGCGGTCTGGGCTGGTATGTGGTCCTCATCCGCAGCCAGTGAGGTGCCGCCCGGGCTGATGGCCCGGAACCGGATCTCGTCCTTTTTGTGCTCCGTGGGCATCAGGACCACACGGACTCCGTTAGTGAGGCCCCATTCCGTTATGTTCAGGTCCTTTATTTGTGATGTGGAGACAATGTCGGCCGGTTCGGGGAGGGCGGGCATGAGCGGTTCATCGGATACGGAATCCACATAAGGTTTTATGTCCACATCCTCCACCGATTCCAGCACAGACCGGAGATTCTCCTCCGAGGGTATGGTGAGCCCCTCCTTTTCGGGAGCGCTGACCAGGACCACCCGGTTGCGCTCGGTGATCCATTCCCCTCCCAGGCGGTTGATCTCCTCCAGGGTGATCTCCGGCATGAAGCGCTGGTGCAGCGCGAATTCGAAGGCGATGCCGGGGATGGGCTCTCCCTGCAGGAAGCTGCGGATGAATTCCGCTGCGAGCATCCCCGAGTTCTGTTTCCCCTGCTCGGTGAAGGCGCGTTCCACCGAACGCAGCAGGTCCAGCTTCTGCCGGGCCAGCTCCGTGGCGGTGAATCCGTGGCGCGCCACCCGCTCCGCCTCGATAAACACGGCCTTCAACCCCTGTTCGATGCCGTCCTCCTTGGTGCTGGCCGTCAGGGTGTAGGAATCCTTGGTGCGAACCAGCGCACCTCTGCCGGAAAAGGCATAGATGAAGGGGGGGGCCGGCTTCTGGGTCAGTTCGGAGAGCCTGCGGTTGAGCATCCCGTGGTAGAGCCGCTCCACGATGCCCTGCCGGTAGGACCCCACCGTGCTCTGGTCCCGGGCCGGGAGCTTATGATAGACCGCGACGCTGGTGTAGGGGACCTCTTTGTCCGTGGCGATGGTGAAGAGCGTCTCTTGGTGGTCGGGCACATCGAACACCGGGCGGGCGCGGGCGCCCTCAGGGTTCTTTATTCCCTGGAAGTGTTCTGTGATCTTCGCTTCGACCCGGGCCCGGTCGAAATCCCCCACGGCTATGACCGCCATCAGGTCGGGCCGGTACCATTCCCGGTAGAAGCGCTTGAGCACGTCGTATTCGAAACTATCGATGATCTCCTTCTTTCCGATAGGAAGGCGCTCGGCATAGCGGGAACCCTTGAGCAGCACCGGGAACTGCTTGTCCCGCAGCCGCGCCATGGCGCCCTGCCCGAGCCGCCATTCCTCGATGATGACGCCTCGCTCCTTGTCGATCTCCTCGTCCTCGAACGCCAGCCCATGGGCCCAATCCTCCAGGATCCGGAAGGCCGTGTCCATGATCTCGGGTTTGTCCGTGGGGATGGTCAGCATGTACACGGTCTCGTCGAAGCTGGTGTAGGCGTTGAGATCGGGTCCGAAGCGCATGCCGATGGACTCCATGAACTCCACCAGTTCCTGTTTGGCGAAGTTCCTGCTGCCGTTGAATGCCATGTGCTCCACGAAGTGGGCCAACCCCTGCTGATCTTCATCCTCCAGGATGGAGCCGACGTTGACCACCAGGCGCAGCTCGGCGCGGTTCTCCGGTTTGGTGTTCTCCCGGATATAGTAGCGCAGCCCGTTGGCCAGCTTCCCCACCGTGATGTTCGGATCGACGGGCGGCTTCTGATCCAGCGCGATCTTTTCTGCCTGGCTGTCCTGGCCGATACCATGAGCCGCCAGCGGTCCTTGGAAACTCAGTAAAGTGACGACACACAGCGTAAGGATGAGTCCTCTTCTGATTTTCATGGTTTCTCCTCCAGGAGGGGTTTGCTCGATAACCCCTTTTTGCTTGTTCCCGATCTATAATAATCGTTTCCAAGCACGGATGTCAAAACGCAGGAACAGGAACAAAGTTGAACCCCGAGCGGAGTTTTGTCAGAGAAAAATACATATTCACTGCCCGGGCCGGACGTGGAGGCTGATCGGTCTAGGGTTTTCGGGTATCCAGGCGCAGGAAAAAGACCACCTCTGCGGGCCCGGGTTCGACGACAGAGAGCCAGGCGCTTCCGTCCTCAAGGAAATCCACGGCCATGAAACCCGAGTGGAGGTGGGCGAACAGGGTGTTTTCCCTGTCGGTGACCGTGGTCAGCCGGGAGTCGATCCCCGCACCGCTGACCAGGATGTAGCCCACTGTGTCACCCTCCATGACCTGGAGGGAGTGGTCGTGACCTCCGGCATTGAGCAGCGGCCTCTTGATGGCGAAAGCCTCTCCGAATCTGCTGATCATGTCCCGGTACGAGCTGCTGTTGAGCTCCTCGTAATGCCGCCTCACGTTCCAGCGCAGGATGGGATAGAGTGAACCGATGACGGGGAGGGGGAGCCACATCCAGCTCTTCCAGTTACGGAGGGGGAAAAGATGGTCCTTCCAGTCGAAGAAGCCGCCGTGGAGGCCGTGGGTGTCGAGGGGATGGTGGGATACCACCACCACATGCCGGTCCCCGGCCGTGCGCAGCTGCTCCCTCAGCTCGTCCAGGGAGTCGTCCAGGCCCTGCTGCGGGCAGTCGCCCAGGGGTGAGAGCTTGGGATTCACCCAGATGTCACTGTCCAGGGCGATGATCCTGAGATGTTCCACATCGAGCTTCACGGGCCCGACGCATCCGGCCCTGGGGAGGAAGCCGTCGTCACGGCCCAGCTGTGCCCTGATGTAGTCCGCCTGGCGCCGGAGTCCGGCTGATCCGTATTCCCAGTCGTGATTGCCGGCCAGGAAGAATCCTGCGGCCCCGCTGTCCTTGATCACATTGATCTGGGCCTGGAGGCGGCGCTCCATCTCCGCCCTGTCCGGTGCGTCCAGAGGAGGCATCCCGTTGTTGTAGACATTGTCTCCTAAAAAAATGACCATGGTTCTGGCCGGGGCTTCCCGGGCCCACTGAGTCAGGAGGGCCAGCGTCGGTTCGTCTTCGCGTGGCGCGCCCGCATCCCCGATCAGGAGCAGCCGGTAGCGGAGCGCTGCGCGGGAGTGGGCGGGATCGATCCGGGAGGCGGTCGCATCCCGGTAATAGGGTTTGAGGTGGCTGCAGCTTGAGGTCGCGGCCAGGCCCAGCGCGAGTATCAGGAGAGCTCTCAGCGAGCAGGACCGATACCGCGTTATGCGCGGGGATGAGAGGGGGGGCATGGCCACTCATTGTACCAGCATGAGCGGCGCAAGAGAACGGAAAGTTCGCAGGATGGATAGAAACGGGGGTTATTCCTCCTCGCCAAGGCGGATGTCCAGGAAGCTGCGGAGAAAATCCGCTGTCGCATTCACGGAGGTCCTGAGACTATCCAGCTCCATCAGGTAGGGAGAGTCCATGTCCGCGATAAGGCCGGACAGTGTGGATTCCGCGCTTCGCCATTCGGAGAGCGGGTTAAATCCTGAGAGGTCATAGGAGGCAGAAGGTTTAAGAAAAATGAAGCCCAGGACCAGAACCGTCACGAAGAGCGCCGCGGACACAGCCGGCACCAGAAGGGGAGATCTTTTCCTACCCCGGGGTCTGTCGGCCGGTGCCTGATCCAGGTGCGAGAGGATACTGCGGCCGAGGTCGCCTCTATCGGCGGACAGGAGGTGGGAGAGGTCTGATTTGCTCTTCTGCGGCAGGGAGCTGCCGAACCGGAAAAACTCGCGGCAGGTGTCACAGCCCTGCAGGTGCCGCTCCAGAGAGGGGGGCAGGCGCTCATCGGTATCCAGGGCCCTTGAGATGCGCCATCGGTTCCAGGTACACAGCATTTTTCTTCTCCTGTCTAAAGCAAGGGGGCTTCCTGCCGGGCCGCCGCCCCCTCGGGTAGGTCTCCGACCCTGCCGGACCGGCCGTAGAGCCTGGCCAGGTTCGTCCGCCCGCGGTGGAGCAGAACACGGACCTGACCCGGGGTAACGCGCAGTATCTCGGCGATCTCCCGGGCGGACATGTCTTCCGCATAGCGCAGCCAGAGGGTCTGAAACTGTTTGCGCTTAAGCCCCCTGGCCAGGGACCAGATGTTCTGCGATTCCTGTTTCTGGATCACCAGGTCCTCCGGATTTGCTTCGCGCGACTGCGGCTCCTGCGCGGTACCGGGCCTCTTACGGCTCCGGTAGAAGCTGATGGCCAGGCGCAGTGCCACCGTGTAGATCCAGGTAGAGAACTTGAATTCGGGGTTGAAGCGCTCCATGTTTCGGTACGCCTTGAGGAAGGTCTCCTGGACCAGGTCTTCCGTATCCTGGTCAGAGCCGATGCGGGCACGCAGGAAATGGAACAGTCGGGGCGTGTAGCGGCAGACGAGCTCCTCATAACACGGGCGAGAGCCGGCCGCGACCTTAAGGGCCAGCTCCTCATCCGAGAGTTCGGTCAATCCCGCCGGTCTGTCCATCTCCTGTCTTACTCAATGTAATCCAGAATGCCCGGATTGTAAACGCCCGTCCCTAGGGCAGGAAAGGGTAAAAGACCCTGGCGACGAACTTGAACGGGAAACGTCCCTTTTGGGCGATCAGCTTGACCAGCTTTTCGGCCGGATAACTCAGCTCCACCCGCACGATGTTGCCGGCCCGGGAGATCTTGATATCTTCCGGGATTTCCACCCCGGCCGGGATCTCATCCCGGTACATGTCCAGCATGGCCAGCAGGCCCTTCAGCATCTGTTCGATGTTGTCGGCGTCCTTGGCAGAAGCGACCGATACCTCGGCTCCCATGAACAGATCGTCCCCTCGCTCAGAAAGGTGCAGCATGGCGGCTTCGGCTTTCTTCAAGATAGCGGAATGGTCATCCTTTTCTTGATCGAGGAGTTCGGAGATGTTGCGGGCGACGGCGGTGAGGAAGCTGTCGGCCGGGGTCCGGGCGATGATGGTGCCGGCTTCCGAGCCGGCGATGTTCGCTGCGCTGCCGGAGATGACGTCCAGGGCATGCTTAAGGATCGCCTCGCTCTTGGTTATGACAACCAAGCTGTCTCCCACAAAGGCCCCATACTCCTCGCCGTCCCAGTTGTGCATGGTGAAATTCCCGTGGGGGATCTCTCTGTGCTCTTCAGCCATGCCCAGCAGGTCGAGCAGATGCTCCTTATCGAAGCGGCCGGATATGCAGGCCACGGCACTCTCTTCGTCCTGACCCTTTCCATAGACCGTGACGGCCGTTATGTCTTTCAGGAGATTGATCCTGAATTTTTTTTCGAGGAGGGCGTTCTTGGCTTCGACCTCGGCCCACTCCTCCGCTCCCATCATGCGGGTGAAAAACCGGCTGCTGAGAAGCTGCTCCACATTGAGGTGGATGATCCAGCCGGCGTCCGCCGGGACGATGTTCTTCTTGAGGGCCTCTGCGCGGAGCGTCGCACAGAGAAGCAGGCCCAAGAGGATGGTCAACGTGATAACCAGGGCTTTTTTCATGGGTTCACTCCTTGATAATCGGTCTCACCCCTTTATACGCGGCAGCCCCGGATACGTTACAATGGTCGATTTCCGGTTCCACTTGAGTTTGTTTCCCGGGCTGTTTTATTTATAAGAATTTCCTTTTTGTGCTTGCGAAAAAACTCTCACAATTTTCCTCAATTTCCACCCACTGACATCCTGGAATGAGCTTATCTCAGGAAAAAAGATGAGATCGAGGATAGAATAAAGAAAAAACCGACCTATCCTCGGCTGCCATCAGGAGTTGTTGTTGAACCACATGAGGCGGAGGTGGTCGTTCTGTTCCTCCTGAGAGCCCTGCCTCGAACACTGATAACGTCTCTACAACATCCTGGATTACCGGACGGAAATACCCGTACTCCTTCAGGTGTTGACGATGGAAGGTATATTTTGACAACCAGCGGTTGACTTCTACCGTGCGTAAAAGGCTTCGGTTAAAACGAAAGCTGCCTGGAGATACGATGTCGGGCAGAGTAGATATCAGATTAATTGTGATATCTGTTTCATCTTCTAAGTTAGTTGATGAGGCTTGTAGGCTATCGAGCTGACCGGGACCTTATTCGTATATTTGCTTGACATTTTTATATAACAATTTAAACTGAAGGTGCCCAATATTGGGCACCTTTGGTTCATAAATATGGAAAAAGATTATCTCCCAACTCTACTCCGTTCAAATAACACAGTATTTACATTCAAAGAGCTTTCTTTACTTTGGAACGAAACAGATGTCAAACTTACAAAGAAGCGCGTGTATCGATATTCGAAAATGGGCAAGCTTTACCCGATCCGTAAAGGTATATACGCCAAGGACAAGAATTACGACAAGCTTGAACTGGCAAATAAAATATTCACGCCGGCCTATATCAGCCTGGAAACCGTTTTGTCCAAGGAAGGCATTGTTTTCCAGCATTATGGCCAAATCTTCGTTGTCAGTTACTTGAGCCGTGAGATTTCCTGCAACGGTCAGACCTATGTTTTTCGCCGGATGAAAGACATTGTTCTGACGAATTCGATCAACATAGAGAAAAGAAACAACTATCACATCGCATCCAAAGAGAGGGCTTTTCTAGACACGATCTATTTAAATAAAAATTACCATTTCGACAATTTGTCTTCTATAAACTGGGATATATGTTTTGAAATGCTCCCTATCTATGACAATAAGGCAATGGGGAAGAGACTGAATTCGTATCGTGAATCAACCTAACATGCTAAATCGAAACGTCCATAAAACACTCCTACTTCAGATATTGAAAGACATCTATACCGATAGCTCCCTCGGTCCTATGTTGGGCTTCAAGGGTGGAACAGCCACGAATTTCTTCTACGATCTTGGCCGGTTTTCAGTAGATCTTGATTTCGATCTATTAAACGGAGACAAAGAAGCCTATGTTTTCGAGAAGATTGAAGAAATCCTCCGCGAATACGGTACCATAAAGGAAAAGTACAGAAAAAAGCACACTCTGTTGTTTGTCATTTCCTATGACAAAAAATCCCAAAATATCAAAGTGGAGATCAACCGAAGAGTCTTCGGCTCCCGCTACGAACTGAAGAATTATCTCGGCATCTCCATGTTGATAATGGTCAGGGAAGACATGTTCGCTCACAAGTTGGTGGCTGTTCTTGAACGAGCAAAAAAAGCTAATCGAGATGTCTACGACATCTGGTATTTCTTAAAAAACCGATGGCCGATCAACAAGGAAATCGTGGAGAAGCGGACCAAGATGAGTTTTAGAGACCACCTGAAGAAATGCATTGAATTCATTGATTCCCTCAGCAACCGCACTATCCTTTTCGGTATGGGCGAGCTTTTGGATGAAAAGCAGAAAGCCTGGGTTAAAACCAATCTCAAAAAGGATACCGTTTTCCTGCTTAAGGTCCGATTAGAACAAGAGAAATAGCCACACTGGTAGAATAATCACCCTTGATATTCCTTTCCCTCAAACGGCTTTCTTTGATTAGGCCCAAGGGCAGGTAATCTATCAATCCAAAAAGCATAGCTCAGAGCGAGTTTTCTGTCCTATAGATTTTTGAACAATAGCCAGGATTTAAAAAAAGGATTAACAAATTTATATTCGCCCTGATAACGGTATATTATCTTTAGCTGAATCATACGAGTTAATGCTTTCTTTATCGTAGCCGGCAATTCAATGCCCACTTCTTTGACAAATTTCGATGATAAGGGAGCTTTCCCCCCGATTTTTGCAAGGCCGACTAAACAGTTAAGCTGATTTGCTGTCAATTGAACCAGAATAGCCTCATAGCCCTTAAATTCCCGAGCATAAATCAGCTTTAATGCTTTGGGGATAATTGACTCATCTATTATCTCTTGGTAAGAGGTTATCTCCCAGATGGCGCTGCATAGTTGCTGTATGTCGCCAGGAATATTTTCTGCTATCTCGAATATCAGATCTAAAACCGGTTGATCGATAGAACGCTTACCCAAAGGAAACTTGCTTTTTAAAAAAGCGATAAATTGCTCTCTGTCTATGGGGCCAACGTTTATAGAGATTGCTGATTTTAAAAAAGAGCTATCAGGATGATTGAATATATCATCCATTTTATTCCTGATACTTCCTGCGAAGATGTAGGGAATTTTTGAATGAAACTGAATTTTGCTGCGCAGCAAAGCCAAAGCTTCTTTAGAATCCTTGAGATTTAGGATATCCTGGAATTCATCAAAAACAACCACAATTGCTTTTCTCTTGTCAATTGCCCCGATCATATCCAGTATGCTTTCGATCGAATCAGGTTGAAGTTTTACAGATGCATCCAAAGATATAGAGGGTTGTCCTGTTATGGGATCGATGCTGAGAGTTGGTCTCAACTGGGAAAGCGACTTGAATAATTTTTCTGCAACTCCGCTTTGTCGCTCCATCGAAATAACAGCCTTTATAATTCTTTTACAGAGATCATTGGAATTTTTTACTTCCAGCAAATCAATATATACGACGTGATGTTTTTTTAACCGGCGCAAAGCCTCGAAAATTAAAGATGTCTTTCCTGTCCTTCTTTCTCCTTGTATCAGGATGTTCTGTGCAGACTTGATAAATCCCTCAACATTTTTCAAGAGGTTGGGGCGAGGGCAAAAATCCTCTTCATTAACGATCTGGCCGTATTTAAAGGGATTCATTTTTCTTTCCTTATACCAATTGGTATTATACCAAATAGTATAATACAAAAAGGGATAATTTCAAACCTCTATTTTCTTATCTCCTCGGTGTATTAGTGTATTGGGGACGATCCTCAGGATTTCAATTATAATCAATAAGTTAGTTAAAATGATTCGCTTAAAAATTGGCTTAAACGTATCATTATTCTTATAGTGTCTCGAATACGTTACAGCAGAAAGAAGACCTGACCCCCATTCGTAGCGGAGGGAGTCCACCGGATTGGACAGGGCCGCCCGGTCTGTTTTATAATTCATCTACAAAATCGAGAGCGAACAGATGAAAGAAACTCTGAGCCTGTGTGCGGCCTGCCTGGTTCTCTGCGCCGCCTGCGCCCAGGCTCCCTCAGAGGGCACAGGTGCACTGCTCAACGTTTTGGTCAGCATCCCGCCGCAAAAGAACTTCGTGGAAGCCGTGGGCGGGGACTTGGTGGCCGTCCATGTGCTTATTCCCCCCGGTGCCAGCCCCGCGACCTACGATCCGAAGCCCGGGGATCTGGTCCGGGTCGAAGAGGCGGACGTCTTCTTCCGCATCGGCCACATCGGCTTCGAACAGGCGTACCTCAGCAGGATCCGGTCTCTGAATCCGGATATGCGGGTTGTCGACACCTCTCAGGGCATCGAACTCAGGTACTTCGGCGAGGCCGAATCGCACGCGCACGAAGACGATGGGGAGGAGCACGGGCACCTTGGGGGCGTCGATCCCCACGTCTGGCTCTCTCCCCCGGCCGCCAAGCTGCAGGTGGAGGCCATCGCGCGTGTTTTGGCCGAGATGGATCCGGAACATGCAGACACCTTCCGGGCCAATGCCCTGGACTATGCTGCGAGGCTCGACGCCCTGCATGCGGAGCTTGCGGCCATGTTCGCAGGACTCGAGGCCCGGACGATACTCGTATTCCACCCTGCCTGGGGATATTTCACCGATGCCTACGGCCTGAAACAGTTGGCCATCGAGCAGTCCGGCAAAGCGCCCACGGCCGAGCACCTCCGGCACATCATCGACACGGCGAAAGCTTCGGGTATCGAGGTCATATTTGTCCAGGCACAGTTCAGCCGGGAGGTGGCCGGCTCCATGGCCCGGGAGATCGGGGGAGTGGTCGTGTCCATAGATCCCCTGGCGGAAGATTACATCGGGAACCTTAGGGCCGTGGGAAAGACAGTTCATGAACATCTCCAGCGATAGCGGCGGAAACGCGAACGACCGGCAGGAGATCATCCGGGTCCGGGACCTCTCCTTCAGCTACGATGCCCGGCCGTTCCTGGAGAATATCCACCTCACCATCTATGCGGATGACTTCCTGGGCATCATCGGACCCAACGGAGGGGGGAAGACCACGCTGCTCAAGCTGATCCTGGGCATCCTGCGGCCGGACTCCGGGACGATCGAGGTCTTCGGCGGGACTCCCCGGGAGGAGCGCAAGGGCATCGGCTACCTCTCCCAGTTCGTGGACATTGACTTCGATTTCCCCATAACCGCCCGGGAGGTGGTGCTGTTGAGCCGCCTGGTAGGGCGTCTGGTCGGGCGGTATTCCCAAGAGGACAAACAGGCGGCGGAAGATGCCCTGCGGCAGATGCAAATATGGGACCTGCGGAACCGCAAGCTGAACGAGCTTTCGGGCGGCGAGAAACAGAGGGTGTTCGTGGCCCGGGCCCTGGCCAACAGGCCGCGGCTGCTGCTCCTGGACGAGCCCATGTCCAACATCGACATCCATGTCCAGGAAGCCTTCTATGAAATTCTGAAAGAGCTCCACCGGGACATCGCCATCGTGGTGGTAGACCACAACCTGGATATGCTCTCCCGCTTCGTCAGGGAGGTGGCCTGCATCAACAAGTGCGACTCCCACGGCCTGCGCTATCACGGGATCGATTCCCTGGAGATGAAGCGGATCTGCGAGGTGTGATATTTTCGAAGTCCTGCAGTACCAGTTCTTCCAGAATGCACTGCTCATCGCAGTCCTGGCGTCGCTGGCGGCCGGCATCATCGGCACATACATCGTCGTCAAGCGCATGTCGCTCATAGCGGGAAGCATCGCACATACGGCCTTCGGCGGCCTGGGCATCAGCTATTACCTCAGCCTCAATCCCCTGATGGGCGCCATCGTCTTCAGCCTGCTGGCCTCCTCGAGCGTGGCTTTTTTCCGGAAAAAGGCCCGCAACCGGCTCGACACCCTGTTGAGCGCCCTCTGGGCTACCGGGATGGCCGTCGGGTTGGTATTCATGTTCCTGACACCGGGATACGCCGCAGACCTTTTTTCCTATCTCTTCGGCAACATCCTGCTGGTCAGCACCCTTGACCTGGCCCTGATCGTGATCATGGATCTGGTGATCATCCTGGTCGTGGCCCTGATGTACAACTCCTTCCTGGCCGTCGCCTTCGATGAGGAGCATGCCGAGGTGCGCAACATCCCGGTCCTGGCGGTCGACCTGATCCTGTTCGGGCTGATCGCCCTGACCGTGGTGACCATCATCCGGGTGGTGGGCATCGTGCTCATGATCGCCCTGCTCACCATGCCGGCCGCGGTGGCCCAGCTGTTCCACAAGACCATGAAGGGAATGATGGTCACGGCGTCGCTGATCACCCTGTTCGCCACGGTGAGCGGGCTGTTCATCTCCTATCTCACCAACTTCGCGCCCGGCCCCATCATCGTCCTCATCATGTCGCTGATTTACATAGCCAGTATCGGAATCAGCCAGTTGAGAACCACTCGCCGGTTGAAAAAGTGGCCGCACCACTCCTCTGGATGAAGCCGGTTGATGATCCATCTCTGTTTCATGACTCGAGCTGTCGAGCCCCTGAAATAAATGCTGGAGAGGCCGTGAAGTTTGTGGTAAAAGATGGAGGGAGGCCAACATGAGCGAGAAGGAACTCCATGTGATATTCGGTGCCGGGCCCGTGGGCCTGGCGGTGATGGACGAGCTGCTGGGCCGGGGGAAACAGGTCCGGCTGGTGACCCGCAGCGGCCGGACCGATGTCCCGGACGGAGTCGAGGTGGAGGCCGGTGACGCCGCGGACCTGGAGGTGACGGAAAAGGCGTGTAAGGGGGCCGCCGTGGTGTACAGCTGCGCCGCGCCGCCCTATGACAAGTGGCCAGAGCTTTTCCCGCCTCTCCAGAACGGGATCATCGTGGGCGCTGTGCACGCCGGTGCCAAGTTGGTGTCCATGGAAAACCTCTACATGTACGGAGAGACAAAGGGAAAACCTGTAACCGAAGACCTGAACTTCGACGCCTACACGCGGAAGGGAATGATCCGCGCCCGCATGGCCGAGGAGCTGATGTCGGTGCACCAGAGCGGCAGGGTTCGTGTGATCAGTGCCAGGGCCTCAGACTTTTTCGGGCCCCGGGTCATGAATGCGGCTATGGGCGACAGGGTCTTTTATCCGGCATTGGCCGGGAAAAAGGTGCAGGTGCTGGGGAATCCGGATCTGCCCCATACCATGACCTATGTCCCTGACATCGCCCAAGCCCTGGTCCTTTTGGCGGAAAAAGACGAGGCCCTGGGAAAGGCCTGGCACATCCCCAGCCCGGAGACCGTGACACCACGGGAGTTCATCGAGCGGGTGTTTGCCGTTACGGGTAAAAAGCCCAAGATCCAAACCGTCCCCCGATTCATGGTCAAGCTCATGGGGGCCTTTCTCCCGGTCATGCGCGAGCTCCACGAGATGCTGTACCTGTGGGAAGAGCCGTTTGTCGTGGACCATTCCCGGTTCGAGACCGCCTTTGGATTCAAGGCGACGCCCCTGGATGAGGCCATCGCGCAGACGGTGGAATGGTTCCGCGCCCATCCCAAGGGGTGAAGTGAATCCCTTCTTTAAGCTCCCAATTGAGAATCCAAGGCGCTCCCTACGTCAATAGGGTTGACGACATGCATACATGACGCGGGCCGGCCGACGGCAATCATGAAGAGGGGAGTCAACCTTGACAATCTTGATCGATAAGAGTATTGTATTACAAAAGCATCATCGATGGATGAATCGTATGTCAAAAGTTAAGATCTCCCCCAAATATCAGATTGTCATCCCCAAAAAGATCCGGGAAAAGCTCGGGCTCAAGCCCGGGCAGACGATCCAGATGCTCCTCTATGGAAACCGGATAGAGCTGATCCCCGATCGAGAGATCTCAGAAATGCGGGGCTTCCTCAAGGGCATTGACACCCGAGTGGACAGGGAGAAGGACAGGGTATGAACATCGTCGATTCCTCGGGGTGGCTGGAATATCTGTCCGACGGGCCCCTGGCGTTGTCTTTCGAGGAACCGCTCTGCGAGAGGGAAAGCCTGATTGTGCCGACCATTTGTATCTATGAGGTTTTCAGGGTTGTCCTGAGGGAAAGGGACGAGGATCATGCCCTGCGGTCCGCAGCCCTGATGAGGCAGGGCAGGGTCGTTGCGCTCTCTGAAGGAATCGCGTTACATGCGGCCCGCATCGGCAGCAGGCATAGACTGCCCATGGCCGACAGCATCATCCTGGCCACGGCCCGGCAGTCCGAGGCGGTTATCTGGACCATGGACAGCGATTTCGAGTCGTTCGAAAACGTGAAATATTTTAGGCCCCGGAAGGCCTGAGCTACTCCATACGAACCTTGATCGCATCCCGGTTCAGGTGAAACAAGGAGGCTTCGAAACGTTATGATTTTCGTCTATATCTTATGTTGTAGCAATTTTCGCATTACTTGTAGGTCTTGGACTCTCGAGGATTAATCTATCGCGTAAGGCTAGCTTCGAGGGCATTGAAGATAAAGATGCAGCTGACGCTTATGACTGCATCAGTGTATGGCCGCAGTTCAGATTACTCCGCCGAATGATAATAAGACGGCTTAGTAGCTATCGTCCATCTGGAGTTCTAGCTGATATCGGATGTGGCCCAGGTCGCTTAATAATCCTTATTGCGCATCGGTTTCCCCAAATCAGAATAATCGGGATTGATGCCTCGCAAGAAATGATTGAGACTGCGAGAAGGGGAGCAGTTGCCGCTGGCATATTGACTAGAGCCGAGTTTCGTGAAGGCGACGTCGGAAATCTCCCTATGGACAATGACTCGATTGACTTTGCCGTAAGTACGCTATCCTTGCACCACTGGTCGAACCCCAGCCTTGGACTGGCGGAGATCTATCGAGTGCTTAAACCAGGAGGCCAGCTTCTTCTATTTGATTTGAGGAGAGATTCACGTCGGTTTTTCTATTGGCTTATGCGTTTCGCGCAGGCTGTGGTGGTACCATTCGCACTTCGAAATATCAACGAACCACTTGGTTCCCTCTTGGCAAGTTATTCAGTTTCTGAGCTCAAAGATCTACTAAGACAAACAGCATTTCGAGAATGGAGAATAACTAAAGGCACTGCTTGGGCTTATATCTGGGCTAGAAAGGGATTAGAAGCGGTCTAACAAATCGCTGGAGCTCAGCTCTAATAAATTGTCATTTATTAAGGTGGAGATATGAAATTATTTAAACCAATAATATTATCAGACTCAATAGAAATAAAAACAACACCTGAAAAAATATGGGAATTTTTTACCAATCTTGAAAGGAATTACAAAGCCTGGCATCCCAAAGACCATATTGTATTCAAATGGACTA
>SDBS01001254.1_pt1 | contig 25912 bp, 40 predicted proteins | sample 2277091 | NCBI WGS metagenome assembly SDBS01 (sample SAMN10404972, study PRJNA504765) | marine sediment metagenome | isolation source: marine sediment core GS10_PC15, 163 cmbsf | place: Arctic Ocean: Southern Knipovich Ridge | collected 2010
CCCTCATGGGTCAGGCGCCATGCCTTCTGGATGACCGTCTCGTCGTGGCCACAGTTGGAGCAAATAGGGATATCGGTAATTACTTTATTTTCTGCCATCGTGATTCCTTCCTTTCAATGGATTAATTTTCCTCAAAAACTTTACCAGGTTACGCCAAGCCCTTTCCCGCCAGTTGGGCTTCGTGGATCTGATGTTAATTGGGTGCCGGGGTAGGTGCACATATCTCCCCATCCCTGGACGGCTCATCCGGCTTTCTTTCGCTTTCTGCTTCGCCCGGCTCAAGCGTTTCTCCTGGTGGGCTGCTGACTTGCTCAATCCGTCACCTCAATAATAGTTTATATGGAGCAGGGTCGTGGCAAGGGAACAAAACCGCTCTGCTCAACCACTCAAGGTTATTCTATCCCGTAGACAAAACCCCTCGCTCGCCTGCTCCATATATACCGAAAGATAACATGCATTATTTTTTCTGTCAACCCCTTTCCTTGACTTTTCCCCACTTTCTGGAGTAATTTTATTCTAGGGGGTGCGAAATGGCAGAGAAGACCGAAATAGACCAGCAACCCATGGGCAAAGCAGAAAAACTTGCCCAAGAATACATTGAGAACCTCCCGAAAGATGCTCCGGACCCCTTTTTCGTCCTTGGGTTGAGGCACGGTGCCAGGATGCTTGACGAACAGGCTGTTAATTGTAATATCCATGCGGCAATGCAAGAACTCGTTTCCCTGGGAGGCACCTTATCCCACCTAAGATCGTCCATCTTCACGAAGGACCCTGCAGTCTCCATAGTGGGTGTGAGTGATAATGCTCGCAGGTTGGTCCAGCAAATAGGAAACCAGGTTGCTGAAACTCTAATCGAGAACTGCAGGTGCAGAGACTAAGAATGAAGTTACCATTGATACTTCTCGGTCTGTTTGCCGGTGCGTCCGTCCTGCCGATCTGGCGGGGAGCGGGCCATACGCGCCATGACGGCGTATCGTTGTGGCAATACGCCATGGAGGCCAATGCGGGCGTCCATGGATCCCCCTTCGCCCAGCCGCATATAAGAGTAGAAGAAGCCATCCGCCGTGCGATGGAAGCTTGGCGTGCCAGGCAGTTTTGAGGTGAGGAAATGGCAGAGGCAACACGGAAAAGAACGAAAGAAGAACTGGCCGGCCAGGCGCTCGGACTGATTGGTCTATTTGCGATCCCGACCCTGATCGGTTTAATTGTTTTTGTTAATTCGAAAAAGGCAAATAAATAATGGCTATTGAGAAAGGCGCCCTGCCGGGCCTCGCCCTAACGGGCCTGGTGATATCCGTCTTTACGATACCGATCTTCCGCAGCGGGGCGAAGACGAATCTCACTTTGTTTGATTTTGTTAAAGAACACACCATCTGGGGAAAACCTGTCCAATTCGTCCCGGTGGAGGATTACGCTAGGGAATTACAAACACCACAGGAGGCACAATATGCATTTAAGTCGCTACCAAGATTTGCTAGCAGCCGTCCGGAAGGACAATGAGTTTCACCCGATATCATCCCTCGTTCAGCCGGATTGGCCGGAAGTTGTCGAGATAGCGGACGTGTTGAAAAAGTCCCCCGATTTCTCCCGGGCATGCTGGGAATTCGTCAACTCTTTCACCACCTACGAGCGGGAGATCGGAGATTACTGGACCACGCCGGCAGAGATACTGGAACGCCGAGCTGGTGATTGTGATGATAAAGCGATCCTGCTCACTAGCCTGCTTCGGAACCAATTACCCCCCGAGCAGGTTTTTTGTGCCTTCGGTTTCTGGAAGAAAGGCTCCCAACGGGAAGGCCACATGTGGGTTGTCACCCAAGGAACTGACGGGTTCGATAATATACTGGAGTCCACCGCGGCACCCGGCCTGCACCACAAAGGGCGCTATGACCTGGAGGCCATGTTTAACGATAAATACTGTTTTTCTAAACCAGCCGGGATTAAGGATTTCAACCTTCTACCCATAGCGGTTGAGGGTTAAATTTAAGGAGGCATAAGATGGCAAAGAACCCAAGCCTTAAGACACTCAAAGATGCCGATGACATACTGAAAATTCTCACGGGAAAGAGGATAAAGGATATCGCCCCCCTGGCGATCGATCTCTTCGGGAAGGAGCTGATAAACAGCCTATTAAAGAGACCTAAAACGGCCACTCAGGCAAATGACCCATGGACAATCCTTGAAATAAACCCCGATGCGTCCGACTTTATCGTGCAGGCAGCTTACCGCGCCATGGCGAGGAAATATCATCCGGATAACAAGGAAACCGGCAATGAAGCCATGTTCATACGGATCCAGACGGCCTATGAGGCCATTCTGACCATCCGGAAAAATAAAGGAGAGGGTTAACCATGGACCAACAAGAAGCTATCGACAAATGCTACTCGCTGGAGGATGACGCCGTAGCGCTGGACTGCATGAAAGAGACCGTCCGGGAGGCCAAAGGGGATTGCAAGCCCCAGCTGGTATTGCTCACCCAGGAAAGCTGCACTCCCTGCGTGGAAGAAAAAGCCCTCCATAAAGACGCCCTGAAAGAAGGGGTGATCAAGGAATTAAGCGTCGATACGGATGCCGGCATGAAAGTCGCTATCAAGAACGAAATCGATTTCTTCCCGGCCATCGTGCTGCTGGATTGTGACGAAAAAGTGATCTACCCGACAGAGATCCCGGAGTAAAAGCGGTTAATCGTTTTTATAGACAGGTCTATTTTTACAGGTTATAGTGCTATCAACGAAATTTGGTGAAGGAGATGGATATTATGGGTAAAGGAAGAACTCTGGCTCGAGCGATGAGAAGCAAAATTACTCCATTCGGCCGCTGGGTCCCCCCGACCAACTCTCACGCAATCTGCGTCGGCGCTACGCTGACCGGACAGAGAGGCGGAGGTCGCTCCGGTGTGAAGATGCGCTTTTCTGAGGCCAGCAAAGCTTGTCGCGGCCGGTAGAGAAACAGGACCTCTGGTTCCACTAAACCTGACTCGATTATAAGAAGGGAGCTACTTGGTAGCTCCCTTCCTTTTGTCTATACGGGCGTTATGCTGGTTGATAAATTTGAGCCGCTTCTTTCTTTTATCGAAATCCCGGTCCTTTTTCTCTTCCTCATCCCGAACGCAGTTGAAACAAACACCATCCCGGGGGCGAAATCTCACAGCTTCTTGATTACACCTGGGGCAGAACGCCCCGCCGGCATCGCCCCAATTCTTCTTCCTGGGCTTCCTGTGGGTGCCCCGGTCGATAACATGAAGGTTGGGATCCACAGGGTGGAATATCTCTGAGGCCTTCTTAAGTCTCGTCTTCTTCGGGGAATTCAACCGATTCTCCCAGTGGCTCCAGGAGGGCATACAGGTCAAGAGCCTGCTGGCCGGTAGCGTGCGGAATTGTTACCTCATGACCATCGCTGCTCAGGGTTACATCTCCATCCTGTTTGTGCATATCGATGGCGCCGCCATCTTTGAGGTTGATTCTTACCAGGTGTTCTTTTTCGCTCAATCCTTTTCCTCCTGCAGGCGATTCGCCAGCCCCTGAGCAAATGCTACCAGCTGCTGACGGTTATCAAGTTGTAATTTATACTGCAGCGTCCGGGTCTGGGCCCTGATGGTAATGGGAGAAACGTTCAGCTCGGCAGCAACTTCCTTCGTTTTCAGACCTTTGGCCAACAGGGGGATAATCTGCCTCTCGGTATCGGTGAGCATTTTATCCCAATCCTCGGCGATCGCTCCGGAGGCGGTCTCGTATTCGAGAGCGCTATCACCTTCTTCGTGCATACAGATAACGAGGTGGAGGCCCTTTTCTTCAACTGACTGAATATAGCCGTAGCGATAGTTACCATTCGTGCCGACTATTTTAACGAAGGCATCTTCGGAAAAATCTGCCAATCAGGCCTCCCGGGTTGCGTTCCATTTAGCCTGGCAGTCTCTTATTGAAGGTTGGTTCTTCGAAAAGTCTTCACCCACACCGGCCTCCTTGAGGCAGGAAGTCATGAAGCGGTTGTAAGTCCTGGGAACCGGCTTTACCGCCTCCCCAGTGGAGCAGTGAGTGATGGCGGTCTCCAACCTTCCGGGAAAGTTTTCAGCTGTCAGGTCCTTGAGTTCCACGGATCTGGCCACACAGGTAGCCAGCCCAGCTGTATCGATGGAGCCCTTTACCTTCTTGGCCTTCGGCTCCTTCGGGGGCTGGTTAATGCAAATCTGCTGGGCCTCTGCCTCAGTGGCGGCTTTTCCGCTACAGATCTTGGCGCCAACGCACATATCCATCTTGCGCTGCTCCGGAGTCTTTCCCTTACCCGTCATGAACGGGGTCATGCAGGCGGTGTATTCTGGTTTAGGCACCTTGTGCTACTTCCTCTTCAACTGCTGGTGCCAGCATAGGTTCTGCCTGGTCTTCCTGTATGGCACAAGCATCAATACTCTGCTTGACAACTTCTTCCTGGTTGCGCACGTCTTCCGCTACTTGCTCCTCAAGACCTTCCAGCTGGGGGTATTTCTCAAGAAATACACTGTCGGCCGTAATCCCCTGAAATTGCTTCAATTTCTCCAGGACTTCGGTCTGACAGGCTACGTCGTCCGGGTCACAGGGGTTACTGGTCTCGTTGTTTTCAATCTCACTCATTAATTTGCGCTCCTTGCTTATTTATTGACCGGCCTAATATTTCCTCCACCTGGGAGGCGACTTTTTCGGTTTGAGCTTCATCCAACAGAGCCTTAACTTCATCAGTGCCCATGAGGTTCTTGCGCATATCCCTGGCTTTAATTGCCATCCTGGGGTAGAGGTCGTCGAATTTGCCCGACTTCGAGGCAGCTTCTGTCGTCATGGGGGCAATTCCCCGGATCCAGACGGTTATGTCGTTAAAAATCGGCTCGTTGCTCATACCGAGAGATTCCTGAGCGAGAGCCTCAATTGCAATGGGATGTTTCTGGCAGCAATCACAGGCGATTCCGCCTATTTTGCATTTCTGTTGAAGGTGCTTTTCGAGCAGGAGTATCTCTTTCCCCAGCTCCCTCTTCTGATAGGCGATTGTTTCTTCCGTAGTGACCCGCCGGCCGGATAGTAATTCCTTATTTTCAGCCCTTGTTTCTGCACCAGGCCTGTCGGGTAATACTTCCGAGCCCTCCTTCAGGGGTTCTGTCTTTTCAGCCTGAATGGTAGGTTTTGATAAAGGTTGATGACTGGCAAAGGCTGCTTCAAGCTTTTTCACCGATTCCGTCGGGTCCGGAGGTTTTATAAATATTCTCTCGAAGGGTAGCTTTGAAAGAGCCACGAGACATATAGAAATAATTGGGTGCATCTCTTTACCTCCCGCGTAAGTGATATCATTACCTCACAGTATAATGCTTTAATGCGAAATGTCAAACATTAACTCCGTCCCAATTATATTATTTAACAGATCGGTAAGAATTGAAAACCCTACCTGGGAAGCTTACTTGAAATTCTTGATTGTTATTGTGCAATAAATTATTTATCAAATTTATTTGGACCGTGTTCGACCGAAACTCTTGACAATTGTAGACAAGAGTGTTAGTTTATGCGTAAATATACCGGAGGAGGGAAAACGATGGAATTCAAGGGGCAACGAAAATTAATCATGGAACACATGGCCATACAAAACGGATGGAAGGGACACTTCGATATTATCAAGGATATCGCAATTCAAACTACGGTCAACATACCGGTAAAGTCTTTCAAAACGGTCGCTGCGGGCCTGAAGAAAGAAGGGTTCCTCAACCAGGACGGGGAGTCACAATCATGGGTAATTAACACTAAAGGTATGGAGTCCCTCCAGGGGAGCGGTTCAACGCAACCCGACCAAGAAGAAGCGCCAGAAGTTACAATTGCTAACAACGAAGAAGAAGTTGCGCCACCCGGTGGAGAGCAAGAAGAGGCAGAGGCAATTGAAACCAAACCGGAGAAAGTTAATCGGGCGGAAGCGGAAAAGAAAGCCTTCGATGCGGTAGACCTGGCCAATGAGGCTCATAGTAAGGCAATTGCAGCTGCCGGAGAAGCAGCCAAGGCAGCGGACACGGCAAAGAAAATTGCAGCAGGCCTTATTCCCGATCGACCAAATAGGGAACCGGCCCGTGAAATACCTCCTCTGGTAGCCAAAGAGGGAGACCAACCAGAACCTGACTTGGGCCCAATAAGGGCTACCGTCCGGTCCCGTGAGTCCATGGGGCTCAACGAGTTTCAATTCTTTCAGAAGATTGGCAGAGATATCGGGGGCCTGACGGTTGAGAAAGTCCAGACAATTGCCGACGTGGTTTTTGGAGATGACCCCTACAACGTGGACCGCGTCCACGCCAACCTGGGAGGGATGAACGTTCCAATTGATATCAGAAAAGCATGGACGCTCAGATGGAAGACTTACCTGCAGCAAGACACAAATAACATGAAGATATCGCCTGAGCTTAACTTATCTCTCAGCCCCACTCAGGAAGAGCAGGCCGGGGCAGTTAAGATAAAAGCCGGTGAAGAAAAGCAGGACTGGGATGTATTCCAGGGAGCGGACGGTTTGTATCACATGGAGAATATCGGACCCGGAGGGCGCTTCACTAAAGATGAAGCCACTCGTGAGCTCAACGGACTTATTCGACAGATGGCTTTGACTGCGAATTCATCAGCCGGTCAACAACCTGAACCTTTATCCAAATTACTCGAGGTATTAAAAGACTACCTTCATCCAGGTAAAAGCGAGGAATCAAAGGAGAGTGAGCAAACCCTCATCAAATGGCTGATCGACACAAAGTTGGGAGAATTGGAAAAAGCCGTTACCGGCAAACAAACCGATGGGGGAATGACCATGGAGAAATTCATGGTTAATCTCCCCATCTACGCGGAAACCCTTAAGGTAGTCGCTCCAATTGTAAAGGGCGCCCTGGGGATCCAAGAACCGTCGACCGCTGCCCCAGCTGCGACGCCACAGACCGCTATCGCCATGGTGGACGGAAACGGTAATCCGATACAGATGAATCTTTCCGATCTCATCACCTTTAAGACATTCGAAGCCGAGCAGAAACGCGAAGACTCATCTGCCAAGGGGAAGGAAGATACTCTCAAATCTGTCCGGGGCTTTATGGACTCGATAGCTAAAGCAGCTATCACAGCTGCCAACCAGGGAGGCGAATAATGCCCGACACTTTTCTTGATGGATTGAAAGCTCTCGCTAAAAGATATAAGGGAGTAGGAGCCAGGATGGGAAAAGCCATTATGGTCGAATACTTTATTGAAAGCAACCACGATGAAATAGTCCACCGGCTCAATACTATCCTGATGTTTGTCCGACCCAAGGACGTGAGGAACTATATTGAAACCGGCCAGGCCCTCCCAATCCCCCCGAAGGCCTTCGAATACCTGGTGGGCTTTGAGGACTGGCTTAAAGGATTCGATCCCGGAAGGCTTTTCGAATTCATTGCGGAAGCCAACCCCAAGATCGCTGAAGTCATCATTCAGACCGGAGATGAAGGGGCCCTCTATATGGTGAAGTTCAAACAATTTATAGTCGATAGCGTATTGGCCATAAGCGCCGCAGTTCCCGATGAAGACATACCTACCAAGGATTTACCGCCCGAGCAGGAAGAGATAACGCCCGATATCTCCGAGGTCTTTCACCACGGGATAAAATTTGCCGGTGGTGGTGATGAAGAAGAAGAAAAGGAAGAAGTCATTTCTCCAGAAATCTTACCCGAAGATATCCCGGCTAACCCCAGGCCCGTAGGGATGAAAAAACTCATCTGCGATGCTTGTAACGAGACCTGGGAAGTAAAGGCTCACGAAGTAGATCTGGTGACGGAATGCCCTTTTTGCCACGCACCCGCTTGACTTTTCATTTATTCTCGTGCTAAATATGGAACATGGCAGAGGAATTGAGAATTCGTCCTGGCGAGTGGCTTTTTGGGCTTATTTCAGGGTTCACAACCTCTTTACTTTTCACTTTGGCCATAAGGCCTCCGCCAGCAAAACAGGAGGTGGTCACTATGGGTCAAGACACGATCTACCAGAGCAATCCATACGGCGGCTCTTTGACGCGTGAAGAACAAGTTCGCTCCATTGCTCCATATCGGGATGGGGGAACTGAAACAAGCCGTAATCTGATGAGAGTATTCCAGGAAGATACCCTCCCCTCAACCTTCCACGTCGAGAAAATCCCTCACTTCGAGACTTTCGCCCACGACATACCGGTCGAGATATACGGGAGCTCGCAATCCGACTTATTTAACGGCCTCACCCGCATGGAGGAATCCCTGCCTGAAGGAGGTAGAGCTCGCCTCACCATGGTTATCATTCATAACCCGGAGAAAGAGGTTTTAAATGATTTCTTTCAGCAGCTTTTGGCTGCCGGTCACCACACCACGCGCCCGACTGTCAATGCCCTGGATAACGGTCTATTTGCCCTTAGTTTTGTTCTCCGGAAAGGATCTCCAGTTTTTGCAGCTCTCATCCCCTTGATCCCCGGTATCCTGATCATTGGGCTGATAGCCTTCGGAATCACCCGCATCGATGCTATATCGAAGGCACTTTTGCCCTTATCGGTCATAACCTTCGGAAGCGTAATCGTTCTGGCTGCCGTCCTCACGAGGAAACCGGTGCTCGAAACGGCTCGAGCCGGCATTGATCGGCGGAGGTCATAATGGCAAAACGAGACACTGGAACCGCAGTCGCTATCGGGGTCGGAGCTCTTACCCTGGGGGTTGGTATATACTTCCTCTCGAGAAAGCCACCCGGAGTAGACCCTGCCGATGAGGTGCAGCTAAAGTTCGTTTTTGAATATACCGGCCCGGGGGGGACATTCGTCCTGGGCTTACGCTTTGGGAAACCGCTACTCTTGATTCCCTTTGTCTCAGAAAGATCATTGGGTGAATATGAACTCGAGGTAGAACTTCCGGGGCCCGATGTTTATGAGGTTCCTTGGACTATCACCCTTCCGGACGGAGCTAGACCGGGTATCTACGACGCTGAGGCTTCTATTCTGGAACCCGAAATGGAACTGGGCAAGGACTATCTCATTAAGGTTATTAAAAAGAGCGCTCTTAACGTGAGGAAGCCATAATGCCGATATTAACCATTAATGTCATGAGACTTAACGGAGCTGAAGGTTCTGTAATCGTTTCGCCATCCGGAGATTTTATACCACCGAATCAAATCTCTTACGCAAATGGCACCGCTGTTACCCTCACTGCCCAAACCTCAAATGGCTTTTTCGACCATTGGGATGGAGACCTGCAGGGGCCAAGTCCTACCCAGGTTTTATTAATGAATAGAAATTGGAGTATCACGGCTGTATTCGATACAGATGTCCCTCCTGATATCGACTGGCTCCTTACCACCGGTATCACGGGGAACGGAAGCGTGGCCCCCAGCAGCGGTGGGTTTAAAAATGGAGCGAGGATTATCCTGGTAGCGACTCCTTCATCCGGATATCGTTTTCAAAACTGGGCGGGGAATATTGCCGGAACCTCACCGATTCCCGGTAGGGAGAATAATCTACAGGTCACTATGGACCGGGACCGGCACATAGTAGCCGAATTCGCAAAAGTCACCACACCGCCACCCGGTGTATTTTTCTTCCTGGAAACATCTGTCATCGGGAGTGGGACTATTGCGAGAAACCCGAACGATAACGGATTCCCATCCGGCACTACTGTTGTTTTGACAGCTACTCCATCCGTAGGATACAAATTTGTCGAGTGGAGGGGCAACCTTTCCGGAACTAACCCAACAGCTTCTCTCTTGATGGATGAAGATAAATTCGTCACAGCTTTGTTTGAAAAAATAACGGTTCCCTCGACTTTCAGTTTAACTGTAACCATAATCGGAAACGGGACCGTATCGAAGTCCCCTAACCAAGTTCAATATGCTCCTGGAACCCAAGTGACTCTTAAAGCCACCCCATCTACGGGCTATAAGTTCGTCGCATGGAGAGGTGATTTTCAAAGCGCCAGCACGACGGTTATCGTCACGATGGACAGAAACTTATCCGTCCAGGCTGTCTTTGAGAAAATCGCAGCTCCTCCACCATCAGAGCCTAATTTTAGAAATCTTTCAACTAATATTTCAAAGGGGGCATAATAATGAATTTTGTGATAGGGGATAGAGTAGTATTTGATTCATCCTGGGAGTATATGGGGCCGCTTTATCAATTCGCCAGGATACGAGTTTCTATCGGTCAGAAGGTGCTGGGGATCTTCGACGAACTCCTTTTTGACGATGTGGGAATAACCCAAGGAGCATCGCCGGACTTCGGCCCGTTTTCCATGCGCCAATCCATTACGCTTCGTTCTCCATTGTCACCAGGTAATGCCTATAGCATTGAAGCCAAGATCTATGAAGGGACGGGACCACTGCAGAAAATCTATTCTTTTTTTGAACTTGCGAACGTAATTAATATTCCGGAAATAGTCACAGAACCTGATTTCCGCAACCTCAGAGTAGATTTCAGCAAGGGCTAGGGGTTGACAATTCAGAAATAACCATCTACAGTAATTTATAGTAACACGAAGAGGGCCAACACTGGCGCTGGAAAGCGTTAGGAGAGTTGGCCCTCTCCGTTTTTCGGCCCAGTGTGAAGCCCGCCCTACAGGTCGAGTGGGGAAAGTAAAATCGTAGGAGGTGCATTTTGGCTATTAGAGTAGAGGATATTGGGGAATTCGCCTATGGTGGTCTGGTAACAGGCGCCAAGTTCCTGGATGGTCAGCGTATGGCTGATGGTCGTCTCGGAGACAGCGAAGTAATGAAACGCTTTTCCACTTACGCTTATCTCATCCCCGGTGCCGGCGCTACCCTTTTGAGCGCCTTCGGCGGTCTGCGTCGTCAGGAGAAATGGTGGGAACATCTTTCTCATGGCTTCATCTTCGGCTTCCCCCAGTGGGTCACGGAAGTTGTAAGTGCCATGCAGGGAACCCAGAGTAACAGAGGAGCTGCCGTGCGCGAAGCACAGCGGATTCTTTCTAACTCTAAAACCGGGCAAGTCACTGCAGGAGAGACCAGCCGATCATTCGAACGCGAGTTCGATAAAGTAGTCCAGTTCTAACCCGCCGCCGCATCGATTGTGCGGCTCCTTTTAGTTCAAAAGAAAAAATTCTAAAAAAGGAGGAAAAGCATGAGCTCACTAAATTATGTGATCCCAATCGGCTCGCTCGATGAACAAATGCAGGCTAACTACCGGGTAAAAGCGGTAGCGGCCGGTATTGAGAGAGCGGCGGTAAAGGATATCGGCTCCATCGCTGATGATATTCCTGGTTACAAAGATGCAAGGGCTACTCCCACCAGAACTGCTAGGGATGTGCGGATTTCTACCATTCTTAGCTATCTCCTGGATGGGAATATCCCCCCGTCGATAGACATCAGGGAATTCCAGAATATCCTGGACGCCGCGGCTACCCTCGACCAATGGAACACCTTCGCTCTGGCGGCTATCGGCATTAACTACAGCGTCTTTAACGGAATTGCAGCTCCCGTATTGGCAGCTGACCGGCTGGCCGTTTTCTACAAGATTGGTATTGAGACAGCCCCACTGCCTGTATCGAGAGTGACATTTAGAAGCGGCGGAGCTGCCGGCAACATTGTCGGCGTCTTCGACCTCGAGCAGCTGGTGAATCGCCTGGAAACAGACGGATTCCTTTCTGAGCCGGTCGTTTACGACCCCAGTCAGACATTTGCCGTTCAGGTCCTGTGCAGAATCGCCACCCTTGCCCTTGCCCGTGTGCAGTTGGGCGGCCTCATATTCGAGCCCGCCGGCAACGTTATCGCGTAGCCAAATAGAAAAATAACCCTCGGGGGGAGGGTTAATATCCCCCCAACCGGCCTATTCTAGGCTAGTATCCCGAAAGGGAGAAAGGAGAAAAGGTAAAATGGGTCTTAAATCTCAAGTTGATCTAATCTCGTTATGGGGGAGGCAAGTCGCCTTCCGGCCAGCTGCAGCCATTGCAGCCACCCCGACTAACTTGTTTACCGTGGTAGGCGGGTCTGTCAAAATTACCGCCCTTTCAGTCCGGCTCGTTACCGCCATCACCACCGCCGTAACCTGGCACATAGTAGCCTGCGGGGTCCTGCTGGATGCAGCCCTGTTTGCAGCTATCGGTGCTATTGGGGAAAACGTGTCATGGCCTCTGGAAGTGGGTGCCGCCCTGATTGTGCCGGCAGCCGTTTCACCTACCCCGTCCATCCTGGCCGCCGCGTTTAATAGCAATGGCGTGGTGGTTTCCCCGGGCGCTGCTGGTGGTGATGACTTCGTCCTGACATACGGTGTCGCCCTGATTGACGGCAATACCGAATGGAGCGTCGAATACTACCGGTTGTCTCCGCAATCCCAGATCATACCTGCCTAGTGGTGAAAATATAGCTTAGAAGGGGAGGGGGGTTAGCCTCCCTCCCCTTTGAGAGGTAAATATGAGTGAAAATGAGAATGGGCCTCCGGGGGAAACTGTAGAGGAGCCCCAGGTTAAGAAAAGGAGCTTCGGTCCAGAGGAACCGGTTGTTGGACTGGAGACGCTGCAGCTTTTTCAGCATAAGAGTCGCCTGTATGGTAAACATCGTGTCCATGGCGGCGGTGTCACCTGTGTCTCCATAGAGGGAGATAAGGTAATAACGCTGGATCCTGACACTTTAGTAAGACCATTAGAAATTGAGGAACCAGTTGAGCCAGTCGAACCAGTTGAGCCAGTCGAACCGACCGAATAACCTCATCGGGGGTTAGAAAATAAAATAAGTATTCTACCTCCCGCCTAGAAAGAGAGCAAAGGAGGAAGAAGATGGCTACTCTTCACATGTTCCAGGCGCAAAACGGGATGTTTAACCCGCTTGCACTAATGGACCAATTCGTCCGTATCTACTACCTGCAGGAGCTACATTATCGCCAGGTAGACTTCTTGGAGTCTATTCCCCCATTCCAGTGCATTGACCTCGGAGCCCTCCCGGCTCAGACGGTCTCAGCTCGCACACCCGTTCCTAATCTTGAACTGGAAGACGATGAGTTTGGCCTTTTCCGCTGGTATTGTATTGACAATGCCCAGATTCGCTTCTTCCACCCCCGGGGTGTGGCCAAGTTCGAGCTTAGAAACATCCAGATACCTCTCGACTACAAAACCATGGAAAGAGATCCTAACCTGGTCAGCACCGAGTTTGCCGTATGGGAAGACCGGCGCCCGGCCATTGAGGCAATCAACGGAATGGACTATGCCTTGTCCGCTGTCCGCATGATCGCCATGGGGTATCGTTTCCACACTGTCCAGGCTTCCTCTACCGATATCGCCCGGATTAAAAGTGGCGAACAAGTCAGCACACCCGTATGGGCAAGTGGCCGAGGTCAGGGGTAATTATTTCTTGAGAAATACTTAAAAGGAGAACATCATGGGATTAGCAACAGGAAGAGATGTAGGCTATAGACTCCAGGGGCCGGTTACCAATCTGACCGTTGCCGGAATAGCCGCTGCCGCGGTCATATTCCAGATATCAACCTTTGCCCAGTTGGTCGGCACCAAATCGGTTGTCATCAAGCGTATCAAAATGATGAATAATGCGCTGGGTAACCAAGTGATCATAATCGGCACCGGCGCCGGCGCGGGCTTTAACCAAATGTTACCGGGTCTGTCTACGATAAATAACCTGAATGAGGACTTCATTGAGGACGATCTGCCCGAAGTTGAGTTCTTTGCCGACATAACCGCCTACCCGGTGGCGCTTATCGCTGCTGGGACTCTCGATATTCAGATTGAAGTCGAAGAGCGCGGATAAAAGGAGGGGGCTCATGTCGTCAGAGAATAAAGGCGCCGGCAAGGCAGGCCTTGTCCTCGGTGGGACTGCGGCTGTTTTGGCTGCGATCGCCTTGGCAAGAAGCAACGTGGCCAAAGCGGCCCCAGGTGACTCTAATGCAGTGAATGAGGCTATCCTGGAGCTCATGATTGCCATGGCAGGGACAAATGCCGATATACTTGCAGCCCTGCAGAGAATAACCGGTGGAGGTCCAGGTGGCCCGGGCGGTCCTGGTGGGCCTGGCGGAAGCGTCGGAGATATTTTTTCAAATATTAAGATCCAGGGTTTCCCGGACAACACAGAATCGATAATCGCAACCAGGGTGCCGATTGCCGCTTTGAACCAGTGGTATCAGCTACCGGAGATCTTCATCCCGAACGGGCATATATTGCAGATAAAAGGATGGCCGACAAACGCCGGCCTGATCTTTGTATCTGATTCCCGTGCGGGAGCGACCAATCCCAATCAGGCATGGCCACTATTGGCTAATGAGGCCATCGGGTATGCGGTTCAAAACGCCGAAGACTTTTATGTTAGCGGAACCGCCGTTGGAGACTTCGCAGCTCTAACAGTCGAGCAGAGGAGGTAGTCATGGCCATTGTTTCAGGTATGCCCCCGATTATGAGGTCCAAACGGTCAACACAGTCAGGATCGTTTGTCATGACGGCCGCCTACCAGGTAGTCTACACGGAAAACGAAGCTACCTCCCTGCTCGCTTACTTCTTCCTGGGAGCGGAAATTAACCTCTCCCCGATGGCGGCCGGGGATACTATCGATATCAGGATCAGAAAAATACTTGTAGCCACTGGCGTTTTAACCGTTCATGACGAACGGACATATTCGGACGCTCGACCGGTGACGCACCCATCTCTCCGGATATCCGGCATCCCGGATGTCTATGGAGTCGAGATAGCAATCCGGCAGACGGCAGTTGCCGCGGCACTGCTCACCATAGAAGCCGAATTCTACGATGCCAAGAGGCTGGGATTGACTTAATGCCTTTAGTTTATGTAGCTGCTCGCAGCGACGATGCCTTTACTATTATAGATGTTGAAGATCCCCTAGCGCCAGTGTTCGTGGCAAGTATTCAGGGGGCGGGCGCCCCAAACTTTCTGAACGGAGCACGGGGCATTGATGCCTTAAGTAACTACGCTTATGTTTGCGCTGAATTTGACAATTCCCTCACCGTCATAGATATTACCGACCCTACTGCTCCAGTAAAAGTAGGAGAACTTGCTGGGATTGGCGCAGGTGTCTGGTTACAACGAGCATCCAGAGTTAAAGTTATCGGGAACCTAGCTTATGTCGTAGCGGAAGTTGATGATGCCCTCACCATTGTTGACATTACCGACCCTATCAATCCAGCTTTCGTGGGCAGTATTCAAGGTGCGGGTGCCCCGAACTTCCTGAATCGAGTAATACGGCTTGATGTAGTGGGAGATTACGCCTATACAACTGCTATTACTGATGATTCCCTTAGTATTTTCAATATTTCAAACCCGGCAGCTCCAACCCTCGAAGGAAGTATTCAGGGATTAGGCGCGCCGAACTTTCTGGGGAATCCTTTTGAAGTAGCAGTCGTAGGTAATTATGCCTTTGTATGTTCTCAGTTAAACAATACTTTAACCGTCATAGATGTTACTAATAAAGCGGTTCCTGCTTTTGTCACCACTCTTGCCATGGGGGGATCACCTCAAGCCATTAGTTTGAATGCCGCTCAAACTATAGCCTATGTTATTGTAGCTGCAGGAGTAGGATTAGCAGCCGTCGATATTTCTAATCCACTGGCACCGGCTATTCTTGGCACCGTTGCCGTTAACGGGGATTTAGCATTAGCTGTGCAAGGTAATTATGCTTATGTCACGCATAACGGTTTTGATAGCCTCACCGTTGTCGATATTTCTAATCCTGGGGCTATGGTTGTTAGAGGTAATATTAGTGGCGGTGGAGCAATTCCATGGTTAGGTGGAGCCTACGATGTTGCTTTGCTCCCTTTTACTCTCCCTACGCCTACAACCAATCCAGCTACGGAGGTGGGTTAATGCCCGAAGCAGGCAGCGCTCTATTAAATGGGACCGTGGCTGATGATGGCGGGCTCCCATGCGAGTATCGGTTCCAGTATGGGAGAACAATCGCTCTGGGGACGAATACCGACTGGGCAGGAGGAGCGCTGCGGACCGGTGATACCTTCAACCAGAGGATCAGGTCCCTGCGGGCGAACACTATTTATTATTTCAGGGCCCAGTTGCGTAACACAGAGGGCATTGGATCTGGCTCAATACTTAACTTCATCACCGTGAGGGCCAACGCGGCAGTAGCCACTCTACAAGCCACTGATATTTCAGAGAGCCAGGGGGTTATTAACGGGATCGTCGAGGAAGACAGCGACAAGCCCGGGCTGGTTTTTTTTGAGTGGGGGATGTCGACCTTATACGGAAACCGGACTGCCCCACAAGGGGGTTTCGCCACCGGGGACGAATTCTCGGCCCGTATCAGGGGAATATCGGAGGGGACTCCGATCCACTACCGGGCCGTCTTCCAATCAAGCCCTCCGGTATACGGAGCTGATAGAGCTTTTACAACCGCATCGGCTATTGGGCTCATCACGCTGGCGGAGGCTGACCTTCTGCAGCAATTTATGAAGGAGAGTGAATTAGTATGATAGATCTTATTGGCGAACTCCGCCGAATAATGAACAGGGACGCAGGGGAGACGTTTGACCAGTCTACGGACTCGCTTGAAGCTCTGTCTATTGCCCTAACGCTGATAATCGCCATCATAGGCCAGCTGGGCGATCCCGAAATGCAGCACTACGAGGGTTGGCAGGATGAGCTGGGAATAGACTTCACACTCTGGAATCCGACCAACCCGGCTATTCCCTGGACCCGTGGAGCTGGCGCCGGTGTGATGGCCGGAGGGCTAGCGGCTACCACCACGCTCGTATTGAATGAGATAGCCAGACTGCCCACTACCTTCCGCTTCCCGATCAGTCCCGACTTGTGGGGAGCGAATAGCATTCTCCGCCTGGTGCATTTTGAATTCGAAATGACACTTACCAACCTGGCTAATCTTGATAACACAATCTGCTTTTTCGGCCTCACTCCCAACCAGGGAGATGACCGGGCGGACCCGAATATTATCGGATTCTGCCTGCTGGCAAACGTTCTCTGCACCCTGACGGACCTGGCGACCGTGGAAACTGCTAATACCGGGTTTGGAGAAGACCTGACAGTAAAGAATAAGTTCCGGATCACAATCCGGCAGACAGCCGCCCTGGTGGGAACGGTAGAATTTTACCTGAACGAAGCTCTGATAGCGACTCATATCACTAACCTGCCGGACCTGCCCATGTATATCAATTTCGTCGTCGATACCAATGGAGGCGGGGGTTCAGTCCCCCAGATTGGCATTAACCGAGTATGGACCGAGGACTTCCAGCGACCGTAATAGTTATTTCTCAAGAAATAGAGGTGCTATATGACAACAATAGATGAGAAACTGAAACGAATGCCCCGGACAGTCCGAGTCGGTATAGTAGCCGGCGGACTTTCTGAATTCATAACCATCCAGGCAGCTATTAACTGGGCCAACACGCAGGCTGTTCCGGCCCCCTCGGCCGCTACCCCCTATACTGTGGAAATCTGGCCAGGTGTTTATGATGAAGTCGTAGTTATGGCTGACCATGTAAATCTGCGAGGGATTGACAAGGAAACCTGCATCATCGATGTTGCCCATGATACGCTCGTTACTATGGCGGAAGGAAGTCAACTTTCAAACTTAACCCTTAATGTTACCTCCGATGCGACTGCCAGTGGTTTCGGTGTTGAGCTTAACGATGCTGCCTGCACGATAGAGAACGTTAAAATTATCCTTAATAGGTCTGCAGGCGCATTTGCTTACGGCATACTGGAAAGCACTGGCGCCACTGCCAGAGTTATTTATATCAGGAATGTCCGTATACAAATGACGGACAACTCTAACGAACGCGGTATTGGTATCGATCAAGCAGGTAAGACTGTTTATATCGAGAACTCGTGGATACAGGGCAGTGACTATGGCCTGGCAATTGGTGTATCAGGTGGTGGTGCGGTGGCCAGCACGATTTACTCTTCACATAACCACTATGAGGCTACCGCTGCTCCTGCCCGTTCGGTGTTCAATAATGGCGGAACCATAATGATGAACGGGGATACTATAGGGAAAGTGGACCATACTGGCGCTGGTATCATTAGAGAGAATAACGGCGTTATCACATACAAGGACATTCCACTGGAATACGAAGTCTTTGCCGGCATGTCCATCCAGGATGCTATAACGGCCGCCGCTGCTGACGCACCTGCTCCAGCGGCCACGGCTCCTTATACCGTGTTGATTCATCCGGGGATTTATAATGAAGAAATCTCGATGGAAACCTGGGTTAACGTGACAGGCGTCGGGCCCAAGGGGAGCGTGGTTATTTTCCAGGCAGATAGCATAGGCATCGTAACCCTGGCGACCCAAGTCCAAATATCTAACCTGACTCTAAGGATGGGCGCCCCAGGGGGAACAAGGAATATGATTATAGATAATGGAGTAGCCTGTATTTGCAGAATCAGTGATATTGTTTTTGAGCTTGTTACTCCACAAAACGCCTGTTTGTGTATAACCCTCACTGGAGCCAGCACCGCTATTATTGAGCGAGGTTATGCGAACTTTGGTGTCGGAGGCACTACCAACAGGTTCTGCACGAACGCTACCGCGGCTGGAACTATAACCCTGATTGACAATGATGTAACTATGCCGGCGAATTCATCACTGCTCAGATGTGATATTGCGGGTAGCGTTTGGACAGGTGGAGGTAATAGGTGGGCTGGTAATGCATCTTGGATTAGTTGGAACGCAGCTGGAACGCTTCTTTTGAATGGCGATACTGTAACGTGCACAAATCCAAGTGCGATTCTTGCTGGTAGCTCGGTCTGCCTGAAGAATGGCAAGCAGCAATACGAAGTCCACGCCGGAATGCACATCCAGCACGCCATCGCTGCTGCCGCGGCCGATACTCCAGCACCAGCTGCTAGCGCCCCTTACACGGTCCTCATTCATCCGGGGATTTACGACGAAGCTATCACCTGTTCGGTATGGGTGAACCTGAAAGGAGTGGGGCCGAGGGGCAGTGTGGTCATCAACCAAGATGATGCCGGGGGTATCATAACATATGCGATCAATACTCAATTAGAAAACTTTACTGTTAGATTAACGGGCCCAAGTGGTGGACTGGTTATGAGCTCGCTGAACGCGGTGGGCACTGCAATTTTAAGGGGAATCGACTTTGAAGTAGATACTCCAGGAGCTCATGCTATCGTGCTCGTCCAGCTATTGGCCGCCGCAGCCGTTTTGAGATTGGAACGTTGTTTCTACAACATAGGTGGCACTGGGGCCTGCGTAGGATTATGGAATGGTAATAACGCTGCCAATTTTGAACTTTTCGATAATGACTTCGAGTTCACCAATGTGAATGCTTTCCATATTGCCAGTTTCGTCGCCGGCGCATGGACGGGTAGGGGTAATCGTTGGGCAGGAACTTGCGGGATGTTCAATGTCAGTGCCGGCACCATCACACTAGACAACGACTCCCTGATATGCACGGCAGCCTGGACAAACACCGCCAGTATCATAATCCTGAGGAACTGTGCTATTGAAGCACCAGTGGTAGCAGGAAACGCTGGTCAAGTGAGGATGAAGAATTGCTCCTACCGGGCAATATCGAGAACCGGAACCGGCAATATCGTGGATGAATCGCCCGGACTTCAGAACGCCCCTTGGCATATCGAAAGATGGAACTGGGAGGCCGTTCTGGCCAGCGCCCAGGTGGGAACCCGGGGCACTCCTGTTGATGGCGGCTCCGGCCAGGTAATGCTTGAGGTTACCGATAACGGAGCCGGTCAGGAAGCTGTAGAGTCAAGTCTGGAAGTGGCCGGGTCGCTGGGGACTGAATTCACACCGGCCCGAACTCCGAGGTGGCTCGGTCAAATAGCTGTAGATGCTTTTGATGCCCATGTAACGATGTTCTTTGGGCTGAGGGAAACCTTGGGTAATGCTGCTCCAAACCTGGCAGCTGAAGAATGCGCCGGTTTTGATTGGGACGGGACGAATTTCAGAGCAGTAAGCTCAGACGGGATTACCGGTGAGACCACTAACCTCACCACTCCTACCGTTAATGTTCATGTTCAGTTGGAAGTCATTATTATCGGCGGAGTCCAGGTGGAATTCTACGTTGATGGGGTTTTGGTAGCCACACATTCCACCGCTGCCGGGTTACCAGCCGCGGTGCACGACTGGCAGCATCTATTGGCCACAGCTGGGGCTGGTGGTGGTGACGTAATCCAGGTAACTGTCCGGCAGGGTGGCTGCCAGGAATGTCCAGTATAATTATTTCCCAAGAAATAGGAGGGAAAGATGGCCAGAACGATAAAAGGTAAGGACATGGTATTGACCCGGATGAACGGCTACCGTAGGGAGAGAAATGGGACAGGTAAACGCTGCTGAAAAAAAGATAAATGGAGTTTCTGGGGTAACAGGTCAGATAATACTGAGCGGGGGCCCAGATGCTGTTGAAACCTGGGGGCCAGCAATTATCACCCCTTTAGGTGGCATCGCTATTCAGCTGACAAATAAAACTGGGGCACCTTCTGTTAAAGGCACAGTGACCAGGCTCTCTGCCGCTGATGATGATAGTTTCATCCTTACCGACGTATCAGATAATGAGCCAAGTGGTATTGTTTTTGAAGATGGTATAGCCGATGGTAGCCTATGCTGGGTAGTCATTCTAGGGATCGCTGAGGTTCTATTGGTAAACACAACTGCCGGCACTCACGGCAATTGGGTATTTGCTTCCGCGACTGCTGGCCGAGCAGATGCTACTCTAGCGGCCCCTCCGGGTGGAGGCATTCCGGAACTGGATCAACATATGCAAGAAGTAGGTCACTGCTTACAGAGTATCGCTGGTGGGGTGGATGTATTATGCCGAATACTAATTCAATTCAACTAGAAGGGTATGGACAGTTGGTTATTCCCTATGTAATTATGGGGAAAAGGAGAGTGCGATATGAACGGGAATGACAGTTTTTTTATGAGAATGTGTGCGGAAGCTGAGGAGGAGCTCGCTAGTGGTAAGACCAGCTGGAGGGACGTGCCTTCAAACGTTCTGATCCTCGCGGCTTTCGGAATGTTAAGTAACCACCTGGCATCCCGGATAGTGAGACCGCTGTGGTTGTTTGCCGGCACGGTCTTTGCTGCCGGAGCGGCATTTATACTGGATATGCTTACTTCAAGAGGTGTATAGTGATAGATAAGAATACCGGTGCCGTAATGGCGGGGTCTTTAGTTGGAGCAGCTTTTATACTACTCCTGGTCTCCTCCAGGAAGGCGCAACCCGGCCCGACAAATTCCGGCGCTAAGTTTGGAGCAAGCGCGAAAGTGATGGCTTCTCGACAACAGTCGGGCAGAAACCCCTCAGGCTTTCCAATAACATTTTAACTTTCAACGGGGCCGGGACTCCCCCAGCCCACACGGGTTCCGGCAGGTTTTTATGATAATTATCCGGTCCTATTTCGATGATCTGGGGCCGGATTTCTTTCATCCACATCACCATGGTGGCCAGGTGAAAATTCATCAGCGGCTCTATCGATACAAGTTTATTGATGTGGTCCAGCTCCACCATGGCGCGCATCCGGGCCTCCGGAGCAGGCGCCTTACTGACACCATGGTCAAAGTTGCTTTCAATCGTCGTCCCCAGGTAGAGGTTATCCGGGAACTTCATCCCCCAGACGTTCGCCATATCGGCAACATAAAACTCCGGGTCCTTCGTCATCATGAGGAACCTGGTATCAGGGAAGGCCTCCACCCGGGCGAGGATTTGTTCTACTTCCCGGTGGACCGCGAAGGAGATATCCCCCATGTAGGCAATGAAGATAAATTCGCCGGGTTTGAAGCTTCTCCTCAACTCTTTGCTCACCAGGTGGGGATTAAAGCCCTCCTTGTAGCGCTCAGAGTTCCTCAGGCGGGTCTCTGCTAACTTCCTGGCACTACAGTAAGTGCAGCCAAAACGGCACCCCACATAAACGTTCCAGGTGACCATAGGGCAGTTATCGACTAAAAACATACGACTCATGATAATCCAAACTCCTTCATTTCCTCCGTGGTAAGCTCGGTAGCGGTGACGACTCCAGTGGTCGGAACCTTAAACATTATCCGGGCAAGCCCCTCGGCTTGTTCTTTATTGAAAGCCCTTATGATAATAGGCATTGCCCAGGTGTTAATTTTGGTATTGAATCGCTTTAGTTCCTCGGTCATTTAACTTCCTCCAGCTCGATAATAGTAAGCGGCGCCCTGTTTTTATCAACCATTATTTCAAGCGTTCCGGTAATGAGGTCTTGAGGTGTGTCTCCATGGAGGAGACCGGCATCCACTATCCCGTCGAGTCCTGGCTTAAATCTGGCCCTCATGTTGTCCTCGTCTCGGTTCCTTTTTGAGCCAAACACAAATGTCAGGTTTAGGACAGGCCTGACGAGCTGGACCCAGTCCCCCTTCAAGTTCCTTTGTTTAATACAGTAGAGGCGAACCGCATTCCTGAATTCTGAAGCGGCAGGGCTTTTATCCGACCAGTGGCCGCGGTAATTCGGTGAGGCCTGCCCTGGGGGGAGAAAGGGAACTTCAATTAGCATTTTACTTCAGCCTTCACAACAAACCACTTAAAATCTTTATTATAAACTAACCCCTTTTCTTTTAACTTTGTAAGGTTTTTCCCTACCAGCGTTTTCGGCATTCCCAATTTTTCGGATATCTCCATGTATCCCACGCATTCATTATCTTTCACGAAGTTTAGAATTCTCATCTGTGTGGGAGCAGGTCGCCTTTTTTTAGTTTTTTCTGCGACTGAATACCTGAGATGTTCCTTCCCTATGTTGCACGCAGAGCAGGCCGTTATCAAATTCTCATCTTCATCAGTGCCACCATCAACAACTGCTATCTTATGATCCACATGCAGGATCACATCTGGAGCCGACCTCCCGCAATACTGGCAGGTAAAATTATCCCTCTGAAGAATACCAAAACGCACCCTATAAGCCCCGTTAAAAATACCTCTTGCCATTTTTACACTTTACCTTTTAAAAAGACCAAAAGTCAAGAAGTGGGGTAAATGGATGAAAATAGCCTCAAATCCAACCGGTTTACCTGGTAAACGGGTTTTTACCCCTTTTAGCCTCAAAATGGCATTTACTTACCTAAGTATTACAGGTAATGGTAAATAGGAACTATTTATTTACCCTTTTTACCCAATTTACCTATGGTAATTTACCAGGTAAACGGCGTCATGCTGCTAGACCCCATTTGTTCTCTCCCAGGTTCACCACTCTATTACGTAGGTTCTTGTCGGACTTCATCAGAGAGAGGGTCTTTGACAGATAACTGGCAGACTGCTCCAGGTTTTCCGACAGCTCCTTTGCCGTGAGGGGACCGTGCATGAGCTCCAGGCGGATGCGCTCCTTCAGGGGGACATTCCCGCTAAAATCGGCAACGTCCGTCATCTTCTCGGTCGATACCGTTATGTGGTCCTCGTTGAAGAAGAAGCGGTAATTAAGGCTTTTGTGGTGCTTTGACTCATTGGCCTTCGTGTGCATCAGGGCGACGTGCATTTCATCTTCACCAGCTGTCTGGGATTTCTTAATCTCCCAGATGGAACGGGCGTAATATTCAAAGATCGTGGATCCCAGGATGCTCTTTCTCCTGAGCTCCGGATCTTTCTGCGTCTGGGCGATAATGAAGGTGGTCATGTTAAGTTGCCGAACCGCGGTAAAGAACTCCTCGGCCGTCTCGGGTTTCATTAGCTCCCCCCCGCAAGCTGCAGCCAGGCTATCGATAATGAGGCAGTTTGCCCCCACCTTCTCTATAGCCAGCTTAATCTGATCTAGGTCGTCAGCTATCCTGGTAAGGCAACGGCGGTAGTGAACATCAATCATTGGGAGTTCCATACCCTCAACCATCGCCTTAATTCTCCACAATGTGGTATTGCGGTCCGTTTCCCAGTCCAGGATGAGGGGGACGACGGGATTGTCCGGAACCGTCAGGCCCAGCGGGTTGTCCCACCAGGGAAGGGCGAGGCAGATATAGAGCAGGTTGGCTATCCGGGACTTCCCTGCTCCCGGCTCGCCGAACAGTATGGTAGGCTGTCCCTCCGGAAGAAGCGGGTGCACCAGGTAGGTTATTGGGAGTATATCGGCGGAACCGGTCGAGATGGTCTCTACCGGCTCGCCCTGCCGGACGCTGTCGATAACGTAATACCGGACCTGCTCGATGATGATGTCCCAGGGTGGTTTATTGTTCTTCTTTTCAAGCGTGTTGGCCAGGGTATTCTGAGATGAGGAAGCGGCGAAGTTCAGCTCGCACTGGTGGATCAGCCCCCCCTCGGTAGAAGCCGTATTGACAAATATCAACCAAGCAGTCAGGCGATTATCCTTATGCTGCTTGATGCGGCCCACATTCACCCTGATTTTATGGTCATCCCAGGTAAATATAAAACCACCAAGGGTTTGCTGTATATCAGGTTTAATCATACTGGTGTTACCCCTTGCTCTTTTCCGTCTGTTGATTTCTGTAGTTTTTTCCTCTTCTGAGGGGCCATATATCGATTGAGCTGGTCTTCGAAGTAAAGGAGCCTTCCCTGCAGGGCGTTCAGGTCCTTCCGGATATCCGCCAGGACAAAGGAAGGTATAAACGTCTCTGCCTTTGCCAGCTTCTCTTGGAGTATGTCGATCTGCTCTTGCTCTGTGAGTATATCTCGAAGTGGGACGTGCGGAAGACGGAAATTACACAGCTCGTCGTAGCAGCTCGAGCATTCCAAACACTTGAGATCCTGGCCGAATGGTTTTGGACAATTAACAGGCATCTATTTCTTCCAGCTCCCGTTCTCGAGCGTTTTCAGGAATCCCTCGGCCTGGGGCTGTGTCATTTCTCCCGGTTGGTCAACCTTGCATTTCGACGATATAGAGGCCTTCACTTCTTCCGCGTCATAGCCCTTTTCCTTGATTACTGCCGCCATGGCGGCGAGGGTCTCTTTATTCACCAGGTTCTTCTTGACCGATTCACCCGAAGGCGTTTTCGTATCATCTTTACCCGGTTTTGTTTCATTTCCGGCTGATTGTGTTACTGGTTGTGCCGGCACGGGGGCGACGTTATCGCTCCCGGAGAGTTTCTTCCGCCCCCAGGCGAGAACTTTTGGCAGGTCCCCCTCGGGGAGTTTATCCACCTTGACCAGCTCGACAAGCCCGGCGAATGCCGCTCTTCCCTCGGCCGAGATTACCTCGATCCTTGCCTGGTAGTCGGACTTCCCCCCACCGCCCCCATAGCTACCCCGCCCGGGTCCCTGCCGCTTCGGCCGGATCTCTTTACCGTCCTTATCGAACATCTGTGTGACCCGCTGGATGATATCATCTCCCCTAGGGACGAAGGTAACCTCGCAGTCGAGCCGAGCATCTTTTACCACCATATTGACCAGGTCATTTCCCCAGCACTCATACCCGCCCTTTTGGTCTTCCTGCCCCTCGGTATGAGCCCCGAAGGATATCACCGGGTTGCCGGCATTCTTTTCATTCTTGGTGCCGACATAATTTATGATAAGGATTCTTCTTTGCTTTACGTTCTCAGTCGTCATTCGTGTTCCTCCCAGTATTTATCCAAGCAGATGTTATGCACCCGGTCGGGATCCTTGAAACCACCCACTCCGGCGCCGTTAAGTGTTATTGACCAATAGGTTTCACCTGGCCAGATGGACTGAGTGCATGTGCTGCACTTGTGGCTTTTCTTCGCCTTGGTGAGGGTTGCCGTTCTGTGGTTTCTGTTTATTTCTCTACTCAAAATAATTTCTCCTGCAGGACGACCTGGTCCTCGTTAAAATCATCCAGGTGGACGAGGTATTGTGCGCCGGCACCGGTGGATGTTATTTTCCCAACTTGCGAGATCTTTTCGAACGGAATTGAGAGCACCTGCTTCGTATCCTTAAAATCAAGGCGCCAGGTGGTGCAGCGCCCGTTGAGTCGTTGCCACACGTTCACGTCCAGCCCCTTGGTGTTGTTCTGCCGGAAGATGTGGCGCTCCTCGGTTTTCTGTAGGAAGATACCTCCCTCCAGTGTACCTAT
>SDBS01001257.1_pt1 | contig 25901 bp, 24 predicted proteins | sample 2277091 | NCBI WGS metagenome assembly SDBS01 (sample SAMN10404972, study PRJNA504765) | marine sediment metagenome | isolation source: marine sediment core GS10_PC15, 163 cmbsf | place: Arctic Ocean: Southern Knipovich Ridge | collected 2010
CTGCCGATACAGGCAAATGGAACTAAATTCTCTCCAGCTGGACCAATTGAAATACACCCCCCTTCTGGATGAAATTTCTCCCTAATAAACGATTCTGTCTCAAAAGCACCTTTACCCCATAGATGCCCAGCATCTAAGAAATCCACATTGTCATCCTCAATTATCACATAGATCGGGTGTTTAGCCTTCCCGGTAATAATTAATCCATCATATCCTGCGAATTTCAGCTGGGGCGTCACTCTACCACTCGAGTAAGATTCAAGCCAACCACCACTAGCAGGAGATTTAGTAACTATAAGATGTTTACCTGAACCAAGCACCATTGTACCACCTAGTGGTCCGGTCAACACCATTAGTATATTATCTTGCCCTAATGGATCTGCTTTTGGTGAAATGAGATCCCAATATAATTTTGCTCCAAGACCACGCCCCCCGATGTATTTTTTTAAAATCTCTTCAGGAATAGGTATAGTTTTACTGGTTTCCTGTCCAAGATTAAGATGTAAGAGCTGTCCTTTATATCCGTTAAGCATTTTTAGGTACATTTTTCTTTTAAATAATATTCTTTTTATTTCTAAAAATAAAAATTTCGTTATTCTTTCAATATTTTGATTCAAAAATGAATTTTAAATGTAATGTTTTTGTGATAACATTCATATTATATTTTAAATTTACATTAGCAATTTGATATCTTTAGTTAAGATATTATTCCGATTTTTTTATTTTAATAGCAAAAAACTATTATGCAAACACATCCCGGTAAAAAGACTAAATATACCGAATTAAATGCTCTTTGGCTGGGTCTATTTTGCGATATTCTAGGTTTCTATATAATAATCCCGTTCTTGCCTACGTTTATTGAAGTGTATGAGACAACTCCTTTAGTCATTGGTTTATTGCTCGCAACTAATGCTGTATTTACTTTGTTTTTTGCGCCACTATGGGGCAAAATCAGTGATAGAATAGGAAGAAGACCCGTACTCTTGATCTCTCAGATGGGCACATGTGTTGCCTTTTTAATATTGGCATCTTCAAATTCACTAGAACTTTTATTTATATCACGCATAGTTGACGGCATATTTGGAGGGAATTTCCCAATGGTTAAAGCTATCATTAGTGATAAGGTTCCTCCAAAAGATAGAGGCCTTCAGATGACTAACATAGGTGTTGTTCATGTTCTAGCAGGCCTTGTCGGACCAGGATTGGGCGGAATTTTATCTGTAACTCGAATTTTTGGGGCTGAATATCCGATAGCCACTGCTGGTTTAGTAGCTGCAACACTTTCATTCACGACAATCATTATCACACTTTTTTTTATCGAAGAATCATGGCCCCGTGAGAAGCGTGCAAAAGCAGAAAAGGAAATTAAGGTCAAAATAAAACTGCGGGAGAATAAAGATGCTTCATACCTCTTGACTCTTTACGCATTTCATACTCTTTCCTTTATAATATACGTAACGACCCTAACTATTTATATGGGGTACGTTCTCGGGCTTAATGCTTTAGAAATTGGCCTTGTACTTACTATCTCTGGAATTTCTCGGGCTATTGTCAGATTTACTATTTTCAAACCTACGTTAAAATTATTAGGGCCAGATAAAATGACCAAACTTGGTTTATTTATTTTAGTAGTTACATTTTTCCTTACAGCATTCATAACAGAAGTTATATTCTTTATTATTTTAATAGTTTTTGTTAGTTATGGTGTGTCTTGTTCGAGAGGTCTCTTAATAAGTAAAATTACTCAAACTGTTAATCATAATGAGATGGGTAAAATAAACGGTTATACTACAACTTTAGATAGTTTAGCAATGATAGCAGGCCCTATTGTTGGTACTTTAATATTGACTCTGTATCATCCTAGTTTGCTTGGTTTTACAATGGCGTTGGTTGCATTGGTTGCATTTTTATTGATTTTTAAAAATATTATCCCTTTAGAACAAAAAACTGAAGAATTTCATGGTAGTATGTAAAAAAAAAATTTGAATATTATAATAGTTCTAAATAAATAGAAATCTAATATAACATTGTACAAACTTACTCTTTTTGAAAACCAGATTTCATATTTGAGAAGTCGAATAGTTCTATTTTTTTAAGATTCATAAAAAAAGTAACTACCGCTACGATGGCCATAAAAAGAGCTAACCACCAAGGTCCATACAATCCTATGAGAAAACCGGCAATTAAAGGACCAACTATCGCAGCTAAACTGTCTAGTGCAGATGTAACTCCATTAATTTTACCCATTTCTCTGGGGGTTACAGATAGTGTTACTTTACTAATTAATGGACCACGTGCACATGACGCACCAAAACTAAAAAAAAGAATTAATATTACGAATCCCACAACATTTTCAACAAATCCTATAAATATAAAAGTAAGAACAAAAAAAGCTAAACCTAATTTTAACATATTTTTCTCTCCTAAAAATTTTAATAATCTTTTAAAAAGTGTAAATCGGATTATTGCCCTGAAAATTCCTGCTATTGTTAAGAGAATTCCTATTTCAAAGGCATTTAGATTAAGAACCATTACCATTATTAAAGCTATGGTTATCAAAAACATCATAAAAGTAAGAGTGTGAAATCCCCATAAGGTTAGCATGTACATCGCAGTCTTGTTCTTTCTTAATTTTATTTTTACCTTATTTATGTCCAGTTTTTTTAAACGTTTAGATTTAGGCCATGATTCCTTTAAATAAAAGATTGTTATAATAAGAGTTATCGTTGACATTCCCGCAGCGGCTAATCCAGGACCCATTATTCCATATACAGATAAAAGTCCACCAACACCTGGTCCAATCAGTCCAGCTAATATTACTACAACACCCACATTAGTCATTTGAAGTCCCCTATCTTGTGGAGGGACCTCATCGCTAATAATCGATTTAACTAGAGTAAAATTTCCTCCAAATATACCATCCACGATACGAGAAATAAATAGCAGTTCTAGTGAATTTGAAAAAGCTAAAATTAAAAAGGCCATTATTGTTCCTCCTTGACATATTATAAGCAACGGTTTACGACCGACTCGATCACTCGCCTTCCCCCATATTGGAGCACTTAGAAATGTAAATAATGCATTAGTTGCCATTAACAACCCAATCATTAAGGGTGATACATCATAAATTTTCATAAAGGTTGGTATAAACGGCAATATGATAAAAAAGCCAAGGATATCAGTAAAGATTCCCGCCCAGACTGCTCTTAGTCTTGGATATTTCTTGCTTGTCTTTCTATTTGAAGTTGGAAACATAATAACAGCTAATATTATTTTACAGATTAAGTAACAATTAATATATGCAAAATTAAATGCAAGATATGATTTGAACTTTATTAAGTATATTAATATATTAGAGTGTGTTTTAAGGATATTAGATCTTAATTTAGTAAAAATTCAATGATATGTTTATTTACTTCTGGAGCTTTTTCTAAAATCGACTGGTGTGCTGCCCCTTTAATCACAATAAATTTACTATTTGGAATTAATTCATGCATCTTTTCTCCCATAGATGTTGGACAAGATTTATCTTTTTCTGCAGATATTATCAGCACTTGATTACTAATTTCATGAAGTCTGTTATAAGTATTATGAGTTGATAACGCATGGGATTGATTGCTTAAATCTTCAGCGGTTGGGCCATGGTTAATTTTTTCATCTATAAGATCCTCTACTGACCAAATTCCATAAAATTTCTTTGTAGGTTCTTCTCTCATTAATTTCCAAAATTGTCGGGAATAACTAGCTTTAGCGCTATTAATAAAAGCGCTTAAGGAGTCATTGAGAATGGCGTTTTGGTCTGTAATTGCGCTTTCTCTTTGCATCTTAATTATATCATCAATTGGTTCGCCAGGTGGTTTTAAACCTGGAAAAGTATTAAGCAGTATTAATTTATTTACTTTTTTTGGATATAATATTGCAAAATTTTGTGCGATCATACCTCCCATTGAATGTCCCATGATATGAGATCTTTCAATGTTTAGAAAATCCATTAATTCAGCAACATCAGATGCGTATACTTTCATTGAATATTCTCCATCGGGGCGGTCAGATCTACCTGCACCTCTATTATCCATTCTAATAACTCTGAATCTATCTGATAGTTCACCTACTTGTGCTCGCCAATGTTCTTTTATATCGCTATATCCATGAATAAGAATGATAGGTTCCCCATCACCTTGAATATCATAGCATATTTTTACCCCATTTACATCCGCAAATAAATCTGTCATAATTAAAATTAAAATCTGTATTTAATTAGTATTTTTATCAAATTGTAATAAGGCATAAGTTCCACTATTACCGTAAACCTTGAGTAATTCTTCATCATCCGCTTTCACGGAAGGAATTGAAGGGTCAATAATAATTTTAAATTTTCTTTTTCTTATCATAAGGAGCACACAATCCATTTCATCTAAATTTACAATTGCAAAAATTCCTTTTTCAAAAGTGTACTCGAAGGATTTATCCCCAATTCCAACAACAATCCAATTTACTCCGTCATAGTAAATATTATTGCCGAGTTTGGGAAAATCCATATTATTTCTCTTTAAGATTGGAATTTTATTAGGAGAATCATTACAAATTAATAAAGTTATATCTTAAGACGTTAACACCTTCTTTGACTGAAATTATAACAAAATAGAAAAAAGGGATAAAAAAAAAGGTACGTTTAAAGAGTAATATTACATATCCCTTTCTTCGAAAAATCGATTTCTAACTTCAAGTTCTTTAGGAGTTAATTTTGTTCTCATATTTTTTCTTCCAAATCTATTTTTTAGAAAACTTAGATTTCAAGTAATTCAATTGTAACTTTCTTCTAATGCTTTATAGAGAGCTCTAACGAGTCTAAGGGTGCGGATATCCCCCGTGAGAGACATAACCATATTATTCATAACGTATGAAAAGCTTAGTTTGGCATCGAGGTCAACTACGGCTAATGAACCACCCCAGCCACCCCAATAAAAAGTACGAGGATTTGGGCCTATATGCCTATCTTTGCTTGTAAGGCCCCAACCTAACCCGAATCGTGTTGGCAAAAAGAGAATGAGGTCATTTCCATAACTTTGTTCTTCGATTGACTTTTCGATAGTTCCTAAAGAAAGCAATCTTACATTATCAACTTCTCCTCCACGTGCTAAAGCAGATGTGATGCGTGCTACAGACCTGGCATTACCATGCCCATTAGCAGCAGGGATCTCAGCAGCACGCCAAGCCCTAGTCCTTGAGTGTTTAGCAGTTAGGGCAGGATTAGTCAAGACTTTCATTGCAATTGACATATCTACATTAAATTGTTTTGCGATTTTATTAAAGTCAGGCATTTTAGGTGGAATTAATTCTCCAACACGAGAATCTAATTCTTCAGGTAGACCAATGTGAAAGTCAGCCTTAAGGGGTTTAGCCACTTCTTCCCGAAAGAACGTTCCAACAGATTTTCCAGTAATCCGTCGAACTAATTCACCTAAGAGATAACCATGTGTTAGAGCATGATATCCGCTCTTTGTTCCTGGTTCCCACCATGGTTTTTGGGCTGCTAGTAGGTTAACAATTCTATCCCAATCATAAAGTGCTTTAACTGGAATCTTTTCGTCGAAACCGGGAAGCCCAGCGGTGTGGCTAAAAAGATAGCGAACAGGTAACTTATCTTTGCCTTCTTGTGCAAATTCAGGCCAGTATTTGGCCACAGGAGCATCAAGGTCGAGAAGACCTCGATCTACTAACATTAGTGTGCACAGAACAGTCATAATTTTTGTGGTTGAATAGACATTAACTATAGTGTCACGTTCCCAAGGGCGTGTTTTAGCACCATCAGCATGACCAGCCCAGATATCAATGACAAACTCACCATCGATGGTTGCTGCAAACGATGCTCCGACTTCTAAGCCAGACTTGAAGTTTCTCGCAAAAGCATTTTTTACTCTAGAAAATCTTTCATCACAATTACCGTGTATTTCAACTGTGTTTGACATAATTGTACTCTTCTTAGAAATTTAATTCTATTAATTAAAAATAATTTGTTTGTTTAATATAAAACCATTTCTAATTTCTAGGGAAATTCTATTAACTAAGATTTCACAGAAAAAAAAGCTTTTAAAATGAAAAAAAAATGAAATATTTAACCCGACATCATTCAACTATACGTTTTGGATGAATGACTACTACTTTTGTAGGTGGTTCCTCGGCTGATATTACGTGTTCGACGCCAGCTGGAATCTCGATTAAGCTGAAAGGCTTATATATACTATCATCTTTTTTACCATCTCGCTCAATGGAGATTGAACCTTCGGTCACTACAATGAGCTCATGAAAGGGATGACTTTCTTTTGGAGAAGATCCCATGTCGTTTGCAAAAACAACCTCAACTTCAAATTCATTCCGGGCTCCTTTAAACAATCTAGTTATATCTGGTGGTGGCATATTTACGATCACTTGTTTTAATTTCTTAAATAACTATTGTTCTTTATTATTTAAATTATAAATGCTTTATAAATCAAATTTTTCTATTAAATCGTTAAATTCTTTTTCTTGAGCAATTTCATCTTCTGTTTTCTGATAATTTTGATCATCTTGAGAATATTTAATTTCTTTTATTTTTAAATCAACGCATAAGCCCAAGTCAGATATATAATAATTCTTAGCGGGCGAAAACTCCTTAAAGAAACCTTGTTTCTTTAAAGAAGTAAACATTTTCCATCCATTACCTTTATCACAGTCGTTTAGATAATTTAATATTTTTTTATGAATCACACTCTCATTATCTTCGGTTCTTTTATTAAAAATAATATCCTCATCGTTTCGAATATAAAATAAGAATTTGTAAAAAGCATCTTTCATCATTTCTTTTTGTAATTCTCCGACCATGTGGTTAAAATCTTCTTTCTCCAATTCCATTTTATCTAATTCGCCAATAGATTTTCGAGCAAAAACAAGTACCTCGCGCATTTTCTGTTCGTAATCTTCACAATCTTTTTCCGGCTCCAAACTTTCAGTAACTTCTATTAGATCATCCTTCTTCCGCTTTCTAGAACAAATCATATCTTTGAGGGAATCAATTTTTCCTTGATATTTATCATAGAAATAATTCTCAAATTTATCAAGATTGAAAATATAGCTTTTAATAGGTTCTAAATCTATAACTAATCCCTCATTTATTAAAGGTTTTATTTCAGGGTAATTTCTCTGAATAACACTTAAGAAGACGGGTGTTTTATTTGTTGATTTACAAAAATAACTAATTAACTCAAGATTTTTTACGTTTCCGTTTATTATTGTCTCTGCTTTATGAATCAACGATTCATCCATGTTATATAACATAAAAAAAAATAAATTTAAAAATATGGTAAATTTATTGTTTTAATATTTTGTTATATTTTGTGTTGTTATCAACAAAATAAGTTATTATCATTTATATCATAAAGCCTAAAATAAATATCTAAAACAAGATTTAAATTAATTATCTGTATTTAAAAAATTAACATTTTTAAATTATACTTAACGATTATAATTCTTCTTATTGAGAATTAATATAATAAAAGATTTGATAAAGAAATCAATGAATAAAGTTCATCAAGACTAAACAATGGAGATATAGAAATGTCAGATATAAAAAAGAATAATAGAGATATTTTAATTCAGTTTAAAAACATTACAAAAAAGTTTGGAAAATTTTACGCAGTTTCCAATATTAATTTGGAAATTAAACGTGGTGAAATCATTGGATTTCTTGGTCCAAATGGGGCAGGAAAGACAACTACTATGAAAATGATGGCACGTTTACTTAAACCAAGTGCTGGCGAGATTTTTATCAGAAATAACGGAAAGTTAGAGAAATTGACACTTAGAAATAGAGATTACCTCTTAGATAATGTTGGATTTTTAATAGAAATTCCTGCATTTTACGGTGATATGACACCACGTCAAATATTAAGTTATTTTGCAAATTTAAAGGGATATCCGAGGAAAAAAGTTGGAAGTCGCGTTGCGGAAGTAGTTGAATTAGTCGGTTTATCTGAGTGGTTAAATAAGAAAATCAAGACATTTTCAAAAGGAATGCGGCAAAAGATTGGAATATGTTCAGCAATAGTCCACGATCCAGATATAATTGTATTAGATGAGCCCCAAACTGGCCTCGATCCACAGGCAAGGAAGGAGCTCAGAGGTTTTTTTTTAAAACTAAAACAAATGGGAAAAACAATTTTTCTAAGTAGCCACTTATTGTATGAAATCAGTGAAATAGCAGATAAAATCGCAATAATTAACCAAGGAAAGTTAATTGCATTTGATACTTTAGATAATCTAGAGTTAAAAGCTCGTAAAAGTGTAATAAACATTGAATTATATGATACGTCAAAGTATGATTTAACTGATTTATTGTCAAGTTTAAATGAAATTATTATGCCATTAACTGGGATAGAAGGTAATAACAGTAATAAAGTTGTTTTTAATGAGAATTCTAGAATCTTTGAGGTACCTTTTAATGGCGTTCCAAAAAATCAGTTAAAGATTCATAAAGCTCTCTTCAATAATAATTTTGATGTATTAGAATTCTCAGTACCAAAAGCGAATTTACTAGAGAGTCTCTTTATTGATTTAATTGACGATTCTTCTAAGAAAATCCATTCTTTTGATGATAAAATTATAATTAGTAATAAAAAAGAAATTAGGAGGTAAAAAACAATGTCGCAAGAATTAATTAAAGAACAATTTGAGCTTGATCAAATTAACACAGAAAAGGAACCGATAAGTATTAAACGTTATTTGACTCAGATAACTGATACAATAAACTTTGAATTCAAAAGGACGTGGAAAACTTTTATTATTATGCTTATCGTCTATTTCGCTATGTTTTCATTGCTATTACTAGTATATGAACTACAAGAAACAGCAGGAGTCGAATTACCAGAAGACACTATTGATTATATTGGCGGATATTTTGGATTTTTTGGAATACTTATAATAGTAAGTACAGCCACTTTTGGCGGTTCAATTATTGCTGAAGATTTTCAAAAACAAACAGGAAATCTACTTTTTCCAAAAATCAGTAAAACTCGGCTCCTTTTGGGAAGAATTATCTCACGATACACTTTGACTGCGATTCTAGTAATTTTTTATTATATGTTGGTCGCGAGTATTACAAATTATAAGTATGAAGAATTACCAGACACATTCATAGATTCTATGGGGTGGGCTCTATTTTATACGTTTATGTTATTTACATTCGTAATTTTCATGAGCAGTATAAATAAAAGCAAATCAGCTACTATTATTATTAGTATATTATTATTTCTGATAGGTTTCGGCATTCTTGAAATGGTCTTAGTGATGACTAGAACTGGGATTGAACCATTATTTATACCTACCTATTATGAAAATATCATTTCAGCATCTTTAGATATGCCTGCTCCCAGATATGAAGATATCACCTTTGGCCCACACGGCACAGATGATGTTGAGTTTAGGCAATGGTTAACTCCTAGTAAACAAGATGCATTTATGGGAATGACTCTTTTTTCCGTTATACCTTTAGTTGCAGCGTTCTTTATTTATAAAATACGTCAGAGTAAAAATGAATGAATTTTTTTATTTTTTTTTCTTAATTCTTTTAATTTTTTTCTTCCTTCTAAGTTAAAAAAAATCAAGATTTATATATTCCATATGTCTTTGCCGTATTGACCATTGCTTTGATGTTTTCTATTTTAGACTCTCGTGGAGGTTCACCTTTTAAAACAAACCCACCACCTTCTCCGACAATATCAATTAATTTTTTACAGTATTCCTCAACTTTCTGAGGGTTGCTAAAGGCAAACAATGATTCGTGAAGATTTCCAGCAATACAAACTCTATCACCAAGAATTTCCTTAGCTTTAAAAATATCCGTTGAGTCATCAAGGTCCAAAATGCATTTTCCTTTCGGTAGTTCGGTTAGGTACTCTAAATTAGGAGTCCAGTCTCCATCACAATGCAGTATTGTTTTTATATTCTCTTTACTAATAAGTTCTACAATTTTTTTTATCATTGGAAGAGCAATTTCTTCGAATATTTTTAGAGAAAAAGTAGAACTACTCTCTCTATGTAATCCTATTTGAGCCCTTGGAACACCACTTGCTTTAACACCACCTATAGCCATCCTAACTATCCCCGGTACGAACTTATTGACTGTTTGTTTCACGATATCTCGGCGTCTATACATATCAAGACAAAATTTTTCATAAGATCTCATCAAACAGAGAAGACTAAATGGACTTTCCATACCACCTCCTATCCAAAAAGGGATTCCCCATTCTCTAAATCTTTTCATATTAGATGATGAATCTCTCAAATCTTCAACTGTTTGAGTAATTTGTTTAGTGAATATGTTCTGCACATCAGGTATCTCAGGACGTAATTTAGGAAGCAACCTGACCAATGTTCGAAAATATCCATTACTAGAAGCATATTTATAATCATTCTCAGTCATTATTTCAGATTCAACTAATTGAAAAGGAGAATCTATAGGGAGATCTTTTCCAGGAAGCTTTATAATGCAAGGTGACGGAATGACATTAAACAATGGATCAAAAAGAGATGGTTGAAAATATGCGGCATCTAGTTGAAAAGTCTTATAAAGTTTTTCATAAGCCATCATCATTTTTTCATTTTCGGTCATAAATTCCAGTTGGGTAATGTTGGCAAAGCCCCAAGCGAATTCATTCTCAGAAAAAATTACAGGTACTCGATCAGGAACCTTGAGATTTGTCGTTGCTTCAATTCTTTCTTTTCTCTCTTTATATAACTCTTCAGGTTCTATATTCATGCCCCAGTCCACCTCATGCATTGTTCTACACCTTCAATAGCATTCTTCACAGCAACATCCGCTCCGGCAAAGTTTGCTACTTCTTCATCAACACCACCACCACCTAAAATAATTTTTACTTTATCTCTAAGATTCTCTCTTCTTAAAGCTTCCACAGTTTCTTTTAGAGAATCCCAACCAATCGAAATAAGACAACTCATTCCTAAAATGTCAGGTTTTATTTCTTTTACCTTCTCAACAAATTTTTCTGGTGGGACGTCAACGCCTAAATCATATACTTCAAAACCAAAGCCTTTTAATGTACCTATAAAAATATCCTTTCCTAAGTCATGAATATCTCCTTTAACGGTGCCAATCACGATTTTACCAATTTTCTCTGCATCTTTTTCATCTCCAGTTAGTATAGGTTCTAATTTTTCCATTATTTCTCTAAAGATCTCTCCAGCCATGACCAGTTCAGAGAGATAATATTCTTTCTTACTAAAAAGATCTCCAATTTTTATTAATGCACCTCGACAAGTTTCAGTAATGCTAGACACATCTCCCCCTGATTTAATTTTATTTTTTACAATTTTCAATACTTTATCTTCCTGTAAATCCACGAATGAATCAAATAGTTCTTTATCCATTTTGTTTTACCCCTAAGAATTCAATTTTTTATAGTTTAGTGTTTATGCTATGTTGTTTAGATTAACTTTTTCTCATTTTAAAACATTTACTTTAAGGAAGACAGCTATTCTTCTTGGTAAAAAACTATTAATTTCAATCAACATTTATAACAATTACATCTTTTAATAAGGATGGATATTATGGGAAATAACTTGAATCAGAAAAACGATTGGGAAAATACAAATATTATCGGGCGAAATAAAGAACCAGCTCATAATTCATTAATTCCCTATAAAGATATAGAGTCTGCTCTAAACGAAAAAAAAAATTCAAGATACTTTCAATCCTTAAACGGAAGTTGGAAATTTAATTGGGTTAAAAAACCTTCTGATAAACCCTTAAATTTCTATGAAATTGATTTTGATGATAGGAACTGGGATAATTTAGATGTCCCAAGCAATTGGCAACTACGGGGATATGGAATACCAATATACACTAATGTTAGATATCCATATAGCGTAAAAAAGGACAACATTCCGAGTATTGATCAAGAATATAATCCTGTAGGATCGTATAGAAGAACTTTTGATATTCCTGAAGAATGGAAAAATCGTGAAATATTTATCCATTTTGGAGGCGTGAAATCCGCCTTTTATTTGTGGGTAAATGGTGAAAAAATTGGTTATAGCCAAGGAAGTATGACGCCTGCCGAATTCAACATTAGTAAATATATACTCAAAGAAAATAATATTCTTGCTGTTGAAGTATACAGATGGTCTGACGGGTCTTATCTTGAAGATCAGGATATGTGGAGATTTAGTGGTATATTTCGTAGAGTTTACTTATTTTCGACTCCTAAAATTCATATAAGAGATTTTCTCGCTCGCTGCGAGCTTGATGGAACATATAAAGATGCCATTTTAAAAGTGAGAGTAAAAGTTCGGAATTATGATGAAAATGATTATAATCAACTTAAAGTAGACATATTATTGTTAGATAATGCACAACAATCATTTGGTTCTGAAATACTTATGGAAAAAAGCTTTAACGTGGGATCTCATTCTGAAACAGTATTTGAGTTGCAGTCTAATGTAAAAAATCCAAAAAAATGGTCTGCTGAAAAACCTAAACTTTATGATATAGTTTTAACCTTAAAAGATTTTGATAATAATATAATTGAGGTTGCCCAATGTAAATATGGATTTAGAATTGTTGAAATTAAAGAGAATGGCGGGCTATACATCAATGGAAAATCAATTATTTTAAAGGGTGTAAATCGCCATGAGCACGATCCTGATCATGGCCGTGCTGTTCCTTTAAGTAGAATGTTGCAGGATATTAAATTATTTAAGCAAAATAATATCAATGCTATTAGGACAAGTCATTATCCAGATGATCCTAAATTTTATGAACTCTGTGATCAATATGGAATTTACGTTCTTGATGAATGTAATTTGGAATCCCATGAGCTAAGAGATATATTACCTGCGAGTGATACTAAATGGACCGTAGCATGCATAGATCGTATGGTTAGCATGGTAGAAAGAGACAAGAATCATCCGAGTGTAATTATTTGGTCTCTTGGTAACGAAGCTGGCTACGGTGAAAATTTTAAAAATATGAAAGTTGCAGCCCTCGAAATAGATTCTACTAGACCCATTCATTATGAAGGGGATTATAAACATGAAATAACTGATATTATAAGCTACATGTATTATTCACCAAAAAAACTTGAAAGAGCTGCTAATAATCATTTCAGAAAGGGTGATAAAAGACCTCATGTTTTATGTGAATACGCTCATGCTATGGGAAATAGTTTAGGAAATTTTCAAAAATTTATGGATGTTTTTGAAAAAAACGATAATTGTATAGGAGGATTTATTTGGGATTATATTGATCAAGGGCTTCGCAAAATTTCAAATGATGGAAGGGAATTTTGGGCATATGGGGGAGATTTTGGAGATAGACCTAACGATAAAAACTTCTGTATTAATGGAATTGTCATGCCGGATCGTAAACCTAATCCTTCTCTTTATGAAGTAAAAAAAGTTTATCAAAACATCAAGGTACATCCAATTGAATTGACTAAAGGTAAAATTAAAATACATAATAAATATCAATTTATTCCACTTGATTTTGTGAATATAATATGGGAATTAACCGCCAATGGAATAAAAATCCAAGGTAAAAAGCTAGAAAATTTTAAAGTAGAACCAAACGAGCAAAAAGAAATCGAAATTCAATTTGATATTTCGAATACAAACCCAAATGCAGAATATCACTTGAAAATATTATCAGTTCTTTCTGAAAATATGCCTTGGGCAGAAAAAGGGCATATAGTAGCTTGGGATCAATTTAAGATACCATTTAAAACATTAATGGATCAAAGTGTGGATATACAGAGTATGGCCGATGTCAATTTAAACGATTTACCAGATACTATCATAATTGAAGGAAAGGATTTTAAGGTTGTTTTCGGAAAGAGAACAGGGGCAATCGAATCAATTGAATTTAATGATATTAAATTAATTTCATCCCCTCTTATTCCTAATTTCTGGAGAGCTCCAACAGATAATGACTTAGGATATGTAGATATGATTAATATTGATACCAGTAGAGATGATAGCTGGAAAAATGCCGTTGAGTTGAGAAAAGTACTTAATATAACTACACAAAATTTAAAACCTCAAGTTAAACGTATTAAAGTTCAATTCTTTGTATTAAACTCAGATGAATTTCTTGAAACAATTTATACCTTTTATGGTAATGGAGATATTTTTATTGATAACAATTTTAAACCAAATAAAAACATGATCCGGTTCGGCATGCAAGTAAATATTCCTGGAGAATTTAATAAAATGAGTTGGTATGGCAGAGGACCACATGAAAGTATGCTGGATAGAAAAACTGGAGCCGCTGTTGAAATTTATTCTGGTTTTGTTGAAGATTTAATTCACCCGTATATTAGACCACAAGAAAATGGAAATCGCACTGATGTTCGGTGGGCAACAATGACTAATAATAATGGATTTGGCTTATTAATATCGGATGTTGGAGGAACTCATCTTAACATTAGCGCTTGGCCTTATACAATGGAAGATTTAGAGAATGCAAAACATAACTATGAGCTACCTCGTCGAAAAAACGTTACACTAAATATTGATTACAAACAGCAAGGGGTTGGTGGTGATATTCCAGCACTAGCAGTTTTACATAGCGAATTTAAATTAAAAAAAAATGTCCCTTATAACTATTGCTTTCGACTCAGACCATATTCTAAAGATATGGGTGATTTTTCTTCAGTTGCTTTTAAAATACCACCTAAATTTTAACATACTTACTCAAAGTATTTTTAAGAGACAAAATTCCATTGAATCAAAGGAATTTTAAATTTTGTTATACCTTATAATTTTATGGAAAATAATGAAAAAAAACAACAAACAGTTGAACTTCCTGCTTTAGATTTTTTTAAAATCAATATTTTAAGCTTTATAGTTCCATTATATGTATGTTTATGTTTGTTTTTATTGTTTGAATTTTTCTTTATCACTCTTCTTTCTATTCCGCTAATAATTCACTTCTTAATTCTACCCGGATTTTTATTATTTTTGTACTATGTGTATTTAATTGTGTTAATTGAATTCTCAGCCTTTTGGGCAAGAAAGTGGAGTAAAAAATCACCACCTGCACAAGGAGTGTTTAAACGCGTCCTTGACGATGTTAATAGCGAAGAGGGTAGAATGATTAAGTACTATCATAAACGAGGCTTCATTATTAAATATCCGATGTGGTTAACATCCAAATCTCCTTTTCCATGGTTAATTAACAGAACTCTTCGTAGAATAAGCCATAATAAGATTGGGACAAATGTTATATACTGTGATAGTTATGTAGGATTAGAATTTACGGATTTAGGAGATAATGTATTTATCTATCCAACAGCAGCATTATCTAGTCACGCAGTTAATACAATATTTGGTAAGATATCGATGTTAGAAATAAAACTAGGAAAGAATACAACGTTATATCCCGGTATTATCGCGGGGCCAGGTGTTCTAACTCAAGAAAATAATGTAATTTATCCAAATACAGTACTCCACAAGAATTGGAGGGGTAAACCAGGAAAGTTCTATTATCAAGGAAGCCCTGGTAGACCCTTAGAGAGAAAGGAAGATTAAATTTTCGAATATTTTCCATTTTTTTGAAGAAATTCTCGATATATATTCATTTCATTTAAAACCTCTCCGGTTAATTCTAAAGTTTCGAATACGGGAACATTTCGATTTAATAATTTCAGCTTGAATTTATATCGGCTCTTGTATTCTTCAAAACCTTCATTAATTTTTAACATTACGCAAAACATCGGTTTTTTACATATACTTTTAGCTTTAGATATGTATCTTATAAATTCCTTATTTAGGTCCAATCCTTTAAAGCCCATCTCATCCAGTATTTCTTCAAATCCCCCGAATCTTTCAGGATCTTTAATAAAAACTATAGATGAAATATTTGGATCCCTTTCCAAAGCTAGAATTGTACGATAGTAAACATCTGGTCGAATTCCTTTACCTCCAAGATCGATTGGGTTAGTGAGATTTGTATTAACATCTGGAACATATCTACTCATCTTCATTACAGTTTTCTCTGTCAATGCGGGTATTTTTAAATTATATCTCTCAAGAATATCTACAGCTTCGATTGTTGATCCACCACCTATTCCAATTACCCCTACATTACGCGTATTAGGTAAATGAGTTAACTTATATGCACTTGCTAAAGCAGCTAAGACAGTGGAATTATTTACTAAAGAACAACCTGTTTGTTTAGCGACACAATTCCAGATTTCGTTATTTCCAGCTAGGCCTCCTGTATGAGATAAAATTGCTTTTTTTGCAGCATCACCGTATCCTGGTTTCCATAATATAACAGGCTTTCTATTAAGATTACAAGCCCTAGCTATTTCCATAAATCTACGCCCCTGGCTTATAGATCTTAAATTTTCAAGATATAAACCTATAATTGCCGTATTTTTATCATTTAAAAAATATTCCATAAATTCAGGTGCTGCTAAATCCAAAGCATTCCCAATAGAGATAAATTTAGAGATATATAGGCCATAAGAAACTGCTAGTTCAGCCACATTCTGAGCGTTTCCACCAGATTGGAAAACGCCTCCAAAATTTCCAGATTTCTTAGATTGACCATAAGCAAAGTAGAGGTTTGAACTTGGATTATAGACTCCAATGCAATTAGGTCCTATTAATCTTATATTATATTTTTTTGCCGTTTTTAAGGTTTCTTTTTCAAGGTCTTCTTTTCCAACTTCTCGAAAACCAGAAGCGAAAATTGTTACAAAAGGTACCTTCTTTTGACCAATTTCTTCCAATAATTTAGAACATAATCGTGCGGGAACGGCTAATATAACATAATCAATTGGTTCGTTGTCAGGTATTTCCAAAATAGAGCCATATACTTTGTATCCATAAAGAACTTTACCACTTAATTTTGGATTAAATAAATAGATCGGTCCGCGATATTTATTTTTCATGCATCTTAGGAAAAAACCACCTCCGGCAGGATCTTGGGATGCTCCAATAATTCCTACACTCCTGGGTGAAAAAAGTCTCTCAAAATCAATCCTATTTGGGATCATTAACGTCGTCATAATATTATGCAATAAATATTGAAAATTTCTTTAAGATTCTTTTCTAAAATGTATATTGAAACAGTTATTAAAATATTTTATTATAAAATTTTAACGCTTTAGTATATCTTTAGCTCGCTGAATATCATCAGTAATTATCCCATCAACACCCATTTTCATAAATCTCTTCATACCTGCTTTACTATTCACAGTCCAAACATTAACTTTAATATTGTTTTTATGACAGAAGTTTATGAATTCTTGATTAACTAATTGATATCTAGGGTGAATAGCATAAAAATTACTCTTTATTGCATAATTAATAATGCTACTTTGATAATTCCAATTCTTTGTCCATCCAGTAATTATAGGTTCAAGTGATGCAAGCTTGAGATTTGGTTCTATTTTTTGGATTTTTAATAATTCATTATGTTGAAAAGATGACAATAAAGATGATTCAATGAGATCTCCTTCTTTCAAAATTGATATTAATTGTTTTGCCATGTTTCTTGCCTTGACTTCGATTTGAAATCCTATTTTTCCTTTAGCAATTTCAATTAATTCATGCAGAGTAGGGATTTGCTCTCCCTCACCGCAATCAAGCGCCTTCAGTTCATCTAATGTCATCTTCTTAACCAATCCTTTATAACCGGTTGTATTTAATGTGTTAGAATCATGGATAACAACAATCTCGCCATCTTTTGACCTGTGAATATCAAATTCTATATAATCAGCTTTTAATTCTATTGCTTTTTTAAAAGATTTGATGGTATTCTCTGGAGCTAATTTATTTGCCCCTCTATGACCAATAATTAATATTGCTTCTTTTTCAATCAAAAAAAATTTTACCTTTAGCGTAATATTGTTAATAACTTATTAGAAATTAAATCGATCACTTTTTTATTTTTATATTATTAATTTTAAAAAAAGTTAATTTTGGTAAAGCTAATTAATTTTAGGTTAACTTAAATATCTATTTGAACATAAATCTCCATACTTTTATTAAACACCTAATAATATCTAATAAATTATTATTAGCATTGACTTTTATTTAGTAAGATCTTTTAGTAAAGTTTATTAATTACATCACAAATCTTTTATTTCTAAATAAGTAATACTATAGTAAAAAAAAAGTAAATTTATAAATATGATTTGATTTTATAATAAAGTTGATTAAAAAAAATCAAGTAAAAAAAAAAAATTGATATGAAAAAATAATAAGTTTATAGGTGATATAATGAGATTTTGCCCTGATTGTGATAATATATTACTACCAGTCCGAGATAAAATGAAAATCTATTGCAAAGCTTGCGATAAGGAATTTAAACTAGATCCAGGTCAACAAGCGGATTACAAAATAGTTAAAACAATCAGGCACGAGGACAGTGAAGTTGCCCCAATAATAATAAAGGAAGTCCTTAAACGGGATAAAATTTCAGATCAGGATAGAAAAGCCTTTGAAGAATTCTTTTCAGGAGAATAATGAGGATATCAATTCCTATTTTATTTATATCAAATTTTTAGTTTAAATATATTAGTTAAGGAAACTAATTTTTCTTTTAATTCTTTAATATTTAATTTTTCATCATTTAAGGATTGTAATACTACAATCCTATCATTATCTGATATTTCTTCCATTTTATTGAGAAATTCACGTAAAAATATTATTTTTTTAGTTGGATTATTTTGAATTTTTAATATCAATTCTTCAATAAAATTATGATTCGATAAATTTTCAACTCCCTCGATAGATCCGCTAATATCTTTGCCTTCAATTCGCAATTCTTGAAATAATTTGTTATTTTTTATTATATCATAAGAAATTTCTTTAAGCATTTTGTTTCGAGATAACATTTTCACCTTAGAAAGATATCTTTGGAATTCTGAATATTTCTTCTCAATTCCTTTGATGATTGAAAGAATATTATCTAATTTTCCTTTTTCCATTATATGATAATAAATTCTTGTCTAAATTTTTAAATTTATCTGAATATATAGAAGATATCCATTATGTTTGAGAGAGAAGGAGAAAAGTTAAAAAAATTTCAAGAGCTTATCAATTATAATTTTAATAATGAAGATTTATTAAGACAAGCATTGACCACACCCCTATTAGGAAATGAAACAAATAGATCTCACTATGACCAGATTTTAGAAACACTAGGAGATTCTGTTATAAAAACAATTTTCATTTTGAAGAAATTTAAGGAAAAAATAGGTGATCCAGAGATAATTACAAAAACAAAACAAGCTATTGAAAACGATGTTACTTTAACATTAATCGCCGAGAATTATTTTAATTTGGAAAAATATGTTTTTAAGACAATATCTCAGAATGTTAAAGGTACTCGAATTTTAGCAGATGTATTTGAAGCTATTTGCGGAGCGGTCTTTTTAGACTCGGATTTGAATGTAACAGTAGTAGAAAATTCAATAATTGACGTTTTCTACGAGGATTGGGAATTAATAATTATGAATACGAGTATATTTAACAAGAATATATTATTAGAATATCTTCAACAAAAATTTAGAATCACGCCATCTGTAAGGTCTCAATTCGAAAAATATGGACCAGATCATGATTTGAAATGGATTGCGAAAAATCCCAAAATATTCGATCAAAATGATCAATTGTTACCGATTAAATTACCGTTAGATCTCAAATCTGAAGCGTTTAAATCCAAGAAGGACGCCGAGCAAGACCTTTTTATAAAAATCTATAAATATTTCTATACGTGAAGGTTCCTTTTATTCTTTATAATTTCTGAAAACTTTTGTAAGTGCCTCTCTCTATTTTTTTGGCTTAAACCGTTTATATATTCTGGATTTATCCTATAGTCGGCATATCTGCCTTCGGGAGGTTCTTTACAAAATTCTTTCGGGAATCTCTTAAATCCCAAGATACTAGTCGATAAAAAGAAAATTATTGCTGTTAAATAAAATCCGCCAAATTCATTAGAGATTAATTGAATTAATAGATTAATCATTAATATTATCAAACTAAAAATTACGGCAGAAGTTCCTAGTTTGAAAAAGATTGTTTTGCGATATCGAGTTTCCCAATATTTGCCATGATAACCATCCGTTAGTTTCGACCATAAGTTAATATATCGAGAATATCTCATTTTTTTCCATGGAATCTTACCCCACATTATACCATCGCCGGTTGATATCGAGTCTGGTATTAAATGACCACAATATATTCCGACAATAGGGATAAGGAAATAAAGAGGAAAAAGATTTAAAAATAAACTGATAATAAAAAATAAAATCAGAGGTGAATAACTTATAGGCCAATGGGTCCAGTAATAGAGATGATGCTGAAATTGGGTATCTATTTTTCCATCTTCCTTGATTAACCAATAAATGGTATCCAGATCTGGAAATAATGAAAAAAAAATTACTAGTAAAATAGTCCACCCCGGGACTTCTGGTCCTTTCCAAAGTAGATAAATGATGTAATATATTAAGAACGCATAGCTACAATGATGTTCGATTCTAGCCATTATTGATCACTGTTCAAAATTCCAATAATTTTATTAAAATAGAAGATGAATTAAAATAGAACATGAGATTTTTTTTTATTTTTTTACCTTTTAAATTTAAAGTGTATAAATCACTTTAAGTAAAGATATTAGTTGTTTTAATGCTTTTCCTCTGTGTGATATCTTATTTTTCTCCAATATTGAAAGTTCTGCGAAAGTTTTATCGGGACATTCTTCAGGAATAAATATTGGGTCAAATCCAAACCCTTGTTCACCTCTTAATTTACTTGAAATCTTTCCTATTGTCCTCCCTTCAAAAATAAATATTTTGTTTGTTGGTTTAAAATAGAGAGCAACATTTGCGGTAAAATGAGCTTTAGAGTTCTCAAAATCATCTATTAATTTAAGAATACCTTCATTTCCTATCGTTTTATACACATAAGACGAGTACACACCAGGAAACCCATTTAGCGGGTAATCTACGTAAAATCCAGAATCTTCTAAAAAAAAAGAATTATTAAATTTTTCTCTAATTGACTTTAATTTAAATAAAACAACCTCGCGGTTTGACTCCGCTTGAATTTCGACAGTACCTAAATTGTACATTTCTAGATTGAAATCCACATTTTCATTCTGAAAATATTTTGAAACTTCAATAAATTTATTTGTATTGCTAGTCACGAAATATAGTTTAGAATTTTCATTTTCAATAATAATAATAATAATAATGAATCTATGTTATTTAGATTTTTGAACTACCATGGCTTCCTAATTCATTGACCGTAGGACATAGTTTTCTTTTGCACTTCATAATAAAAATGGATTTTAAGTAGATTAAAAGGATTTTAAGTAGAAAATTCCAAAATTTTATTTGGTATTCTTAACTTTTAATCTAAATTACATTAGTCGTTTAAAATTTTACTTTAATTATTTTTATTCTCATTAATGGGATCAAATTAATGGCACGATTACATTCAAGAAAAAAGGGGAAAAGTGGAAGCACTAGACCTCCAAGATTAGAGAACCCTGTTTGGGTTGAAAGATCAGCAGTAGAGGTTGAAAATTTAGTTGTCAAACTCGCTAAAAAGGGTTCTTCAAAATCAATGATAGGGATTATTTTAAGAGATTCATACGGAATACCTTTAGTTAAGGTGGTATCAGGAAAAAGGATAAGTCAAATTTTAGATGAGAATGAAATAAAATCACCACTTCCAGAAGATCTTTCAAATTTAGTGAAAAAAGCATTAAATATCAGAAAACATATGGAGACTAACCATAAAGATCTTGAAGGAAAAAAGGGATTACAACGAACTGAATCAAAGATCTACCGAATAATAAAATACTACAAGAAAAATCATGTGTTAGAAAAATCATTTAAATATGATCCAGAAAAAATGAGAACTCTAGTCGCGAGATAACATTTCTAACTAATATGCAAGGAGTTTTAAAAAAATGAGTCAACAAAGAGCCAGAAGAAAAAAAAAAACAGTTTCAAAAAAAATATCATATAAAGATAAAGCTTGGTATGAAGTAATAGCTCCTAAAAGTTTCAATTATAAGTCTATCGGGGAAATTATTGGATTAGAGAACACCATTTATGGAAGAACAATAGAGTCCTTATTATTTGATTTCACTGATGATTTTAATGATATCAGTTTAAAATTAAAATATAAAATCATAAATGTGAATGAGGAAGCTAAAAAATGCGAAACTGTTTTTATAGGACATGCTTACACTAACGATTTTATTCGATCTCTTGTTGGGCGTGGAGCTACTAAAATTGCTACAATTCAAAATTTAACAACTAAGGATGGATTTGTATATCGTGTCACAACAATATGCATTACTATTAAAAGAGCAAGAAGTTCTCAACAGATTATAGTTCGTAAAATTATGACTGACATTTTAAAAGAATTTGCTAAATCTCTAAACCATGAAAAGTTCATAAACGGAATAATATATGGAGAATTTCAAAATCAGATTGGCAGAGTAGCAAAAACTATTTACCCATTATCAAGTTCTACAGTAGTTAAAAGTAAATTAATATCATATCCAGAAGGGATTGAAGAACAGGAAGTAACTGACAAACAATATGATATTATAGAAATTGATGTTAAAAGATCTCGAAAGTCTGAGATACAAAGAACAGAAAGAATTAATGTAAAAAAATTTGCTCAAAATAAACCAACAAAAAATCGGGGATCCACCTCATCCGTTCCTCAAACAAGAAAACCTGAAGAAAAATGAAGATTTAGAAATTTTCTCCTAATTCTGATAAAAAATTTGATAAATATTTGTATGGTTTTAAATTTCCCAAAAATTCTTTTTGTAAAATATTCTCTTTAAAATCTTGTCTTTTAATTGTTCAAAGATCCACCTAATCTTATAAAAATTACCTGTGGCAAAAATGTTTTAAATGAAAAATTGTAAATCTCTTCAAACAAAATTATTTTTTTATTTTTTATGTCATCTATATCAACAATCTGAATTTCTTTAACCTTAGTTCTAGAACGTATTATTGTATTCATTTCAATCGTTGCCAGTTGTCCTGATAGATTCGAATTAAACAACCCAACATTTTCTTCGTTTATATCTATATTTAAATTGTTTAAAAGAGTTTTATCATATAATTGAGAAATAATAGGCAGACCCTGAGAAGATATTCCACAGTATAAAATTCTGTTATTAATTTTGGAATTGACATTTTGTTCAGATACTTCATTCTCTAAAATACTAATATATTTTTCTTTAAGATGAGTAATCATTATTTTTAAAATTTCCTTAAAAACTGGTTTCCTTGAACAATCGTACAATATATCTATGTTCCTATAATTTATTTTTACTTTTTCGTAAAACTCATCAATTAAGTTACGAGATTCCAGAGACCCTTCATTAAAACTTCCAATAATACAAAAAAAGAGATCTTTATTCATTTTGGAAACAAAATGTTTTATAATTATCCGCTCTTTATCATCGGCTTCAAGTAAAATGTTGTTTAAACGCCAGGACTTGATAGGATTGAAAGTTTTTAATAACTTTTCTATAAATAAAACTATTTCGAATGTACTATATACTTCGTCATTAGAATAATAAATTATATCGTATTCTAGAATAATAGCAAATCCAGTAATCATTATACTAATAAATTTAAGATATATAAAGGCTTAATTTTTGGACTTTTACTTGAAGATTAAAATTATGGTAGCCTTTAATTTTTTGTGCTTATATAATATAGTAAAATTTCTTTAAATTAACGACAGATTTTAAACTTTTAATCTATTAGACTTAAAATTATTAACAAACAATTATTTTAATAATAATATCTATCATATTTGATTTTTTTTAAAGATTCATATTTTATGGAATTTGATATTGATTTGAATGGAAACTGAAAAGGAAAAAATATATGAAGCTGCAAAGCTGCTTCTTGAATCAAATGATGCAATTGTCTTGACAGGGGCAGGTGTTTCAACAGAATCTGGTATTCCCGATTTTCGAGGAGAAGGAGGGATATGGGAAAAATATAAGCCAGAAATTTACGGAAGTATACAAGTTTTTTTAAAAAATCCATCTAAATTTTGGGAGTTAGCCGAAAAAATCGCTCCCATGTTATTCCATGCAGAGCCAAACCCAGGACATTTAGCTTTTTCAGAATTGGAGAAGATGGATCTAATTAAGGCAATTATTACTCAAAATGTAGATGAATTGCACCAAAAGGCGGGATCAATTATAGTTTATGAGGTCCATGGAAATATTAACAGATTTAATTGTATTGGATGTAGGGCGTCCTATGAAAAAAAGCAAATTTTACACAAAATTAAAAAAGAGAAAAACTCACCCACCTGCGATATTTGTGCTGCTCCTTTAAAACCCTCAGTAGTCTTATTTGGAGAAAGCCTACCTACTTTTGAAATATATCAATCTAAAGCCTTATCTCAAAAAGCAGATGTTATGTTAATAGCGGGATCATCTCTGAGTGTCGCACCTGTGTGTGATTTACCTTTATATACTTTAAGAGAAGGAGGAAAGCTAATAATTGTAAATGATCAACCTACGCATTTAGATGATAAAGCTGAAATTGTAATCCATAACAAGACTGGAATAATCTTACCTTTAATAGTACAAGAGATAAAAAAAATTAAAACAGAAAGGAGAATTGAACCAAATTCATCAAACTCTAATATATAAATTAATATTCTACTCTCAAGGGAAATTTTTTATTGATTGAATTAAGGGAGCTTATAATAATTGACCAAAGTGAAACATCCAAAGAGTTTAGTGCTGAATTCGTATCAATGATACAAGAAGATAAATAATATTTTTTTATTCTTTTTTTATTTTATTTAGTTATTTGATCTATGTTTATAAGTTAAAGGTGATACATAAAAATATATTAAAAAAAATATAAACATTAAGAATTGCCGTATCGAGAAGGTAAGAAATTTCGGGAGGGAAAAGATGCCAATTGCTTCAAAAATGAGAAGCCCATCAATTGTAAGAGGTACGTTAAACCGCAGAGAATCGAGCACGAACAACTAGGCTCTGTTGGAGGCGATGACTACAGACATCAAACCTCCGAAAAAGCTAACATTAAGAATTCAACAAACTTATATTGTAGCGAAGGGCTATGCTCCCGCATTAATGTATCAAATTATCTTAAACAATCGCCACTGATCTCCTTAGATTCCTTTGCGTTCGGGAGAGGTAAAGTTAAAGGCGAGTTCAAAGCGATAAAATTTAGGCTTTACCCGAACAAGCAACAAAGAGAGATTTTGGGCAAAACTTTTGGCTGCTCTCGGTTTATCTGGAATTTAATGCTAACGGAGCGGAAGAATATATATGCGCTCCTAAAACATGATAAGGAAGCCCTTTTCGATTACTTCTATAAGACCGAGACTATATATAAAAAACATTTCCCGTTCCTTTCCAATGTAGACAGTATCGCACTACAGCAATCGAGAATTGATCTCATAACAGCCTATAAGAACTTTTTTGACGGGTCGAAATCGGGACGCAAAGTTGGGTTTCCGAGGTTTAAATCCAAGAGAGGTAAACAGACATACCGTACCACAATGACCAATAACAACTTGAAGCTTGATTTCCACCAAAAATGCATTAAACTGCCCATAATTAAGAGCTGGATAAAATATAGGGACGACCGAGTTTGGGACATCGAAGAATTACCGATCCGAAGTATTACCGTTTCGAAAACCAAGAGCGGAAAGTACTTCGCATCGATCCATATAAGTCATGCTTCGCCAACACCCTTAACTCAAGTAAGGGAATCCCATATTGGAGCATTTGATATGTCCTTTAGTAATTTCTTAATTGGGGCAGAGAAACAATTCAAGAACCCACATTTTTATCGTTC
>SDBS01001258.1_pt1 | contig 25892 bp, 18 predicted proteins | sample 2277091 | NCBI WGS metagenome assembly SDBS01 (sample SAMN10404972, study PRJNA504765) | marine sediment metagenome | isolation source: marine sediment core GS10_PC15, 163 cmbsf | place: Arctic Ocean: Southern Knipovich Ridge | collected 2010
GCAAGACTAGCAGGCGATACGATATTGTGTGCAACGGATGCTGTACAGTGAACCTGACGAGTGGTGCTTTGCGATCATCGCACTCAGGAGGCTCACAGGCCGGACGCTCGGCTATCGGTATTACCAACCGCGCCCCCTCCGGACAGAAGCCGTCCTGAAATGGCGCCAGTGGGTCAAGGAGCACGGGGAAGCATCCACCCAGCCCAAACCCACAGAGCAGCCGGCACAATCATGAGCGTACCTCTGAATAAACCGATAAAGCTGAGCATACTTTCGGCGCCCACCCACCTGCCGGTGGTGCGTGCGGCCGTCGAAGAGCTCTGCAAGGAGGTGGGCTTCAGCGACGATGCAACGGGAAGGATAATCCTGAGCCTCGACGAGGCCCTGACCAACATCATCAAGCACGCTTACCTGGGCGCGGAGGACCAGCCGATCGAGGTCGAACTGACTCCAATCGGCTCCGATGGGCCACAGGGGCTGCAAATGCTCCTGCGGGATTATGGGCGGACGGTCGACCGGTCCCAGATCAAATCACGCGACCTCCAGAAGGTTCGCCCCGGCGGGCTGGGCGTGCACATAATGACCGAGTGCATGGACGAGATCGATTACGCGCCGGCGAACGGCTGCGGGACAATTCTGACAATGACCAAGAAACTCCCTGACGAAGAGGACAATTCATGAAGAGCAAACCCGATAACTCCCCGGTGACCTCGATCCGGTGGGCGGACAGGAATGCAATTGTCGAAGTTGTCGGCGTCATAGACCTGCCCCACAGCGGTGCGTTCCAGGAGGAACTCATGCTTCTGCTCGAGAAGAATCCCGGTCGCATCATAGTGGATCTCAGCGGCGTACCGTACATGGACTCCTCAGGTCTGGCGTCGCTGGTGAAGCTGCTGTCCCGCAGCCGCAAGAGGGACATAGTGGTGAGCCTGACCGGGCTGACCGGCAGGGTACAGAGCCTTTTTGAAATAACGCGGCTGGAAAAAGTTTTCGATACGCACGCAACTATTGCCGAGGCGTTGGGGTAATCGTGTCACGCACCACTGCTGCCAATCTCATCGAGGCTCTCGGCGCACGCATACTGGCAACGGTGTGTTACGCCGGTGGCGTGTCGATCCTGCTGGTACGCGTGGTGCAGTCCCTCTGCCGCAGCTTGTTCACACCCGGAGCGAGCTTTGGGTTAAGCGCTTTTTGCGGGCAGCTTGTTCGCGTGGGCGTCAGGAGCATTCCCATCGTCGTGCTGGTGCAGACCTTCATCGGCGTGATCCTGGCGCTTCAGATCGCCCCGTCGCTTGAGCCCTGGGGCCAGGTCGACAAGATCGCCGACATCATCGGAATCTCGGGCTTCCGAATGCTCGGGCCCATTCTCACCGGTGTGATCCTCAGCGGCTTCGCCGGGGCGTCTATCGCCGCAGAGATGGGAACCATGGTCGTCGCGGAGGAAATCGAGGCCCTACGGGCCATGGCCCTGAATCCCATCCGATATCTCGTCGTGCCCAGAATCCTCGCAACCTTCGTAGCCATGATCCTGTTGACCGTCCTGGCCGACCTGATGATAAGCGTTGGTGGATACGTTACCTCAGTGATGGCCCTTGGGCCCCAGGTCCACGCGGTATACTGGGACCGGTTACAGAGCGCGCTTCGCTATCGCGACTTCTTTACGGGGCTGACGCAGGCGGCCATCTTCGGGCTGCTCATAAGCCTGATCGCCTGCTACGAAGGACTGAACGTCCGCGGCGGGGCCGAGGGCGTCGGTCGGGCCACTACCATGACGGTGGTCTATTCGATTGTGGCCATCGTCGTCGCGGCGTGCCTGTTCACTGTCATCTTTTACACCTTCAAACTGTAGCAAGCGATATGACTCACGACCGGCAAGAAGGCATCACGTTATGAACCGGCTGACCAGAAGGCTGTGGCTTTGCATCTGCCCCGCTGCGGTGTGTGTCCTGGACCAGGCGATCACACTCTGGAGCCAGCCGGCAGGTTACCACCAGGGAAACTACGCGCTCGCCGTGGAGGCAAGCCCCCCCTTCAAGTGGCTGCTGAGGCAGCATCCACTGGCCTATGTGGGCGGCGCCGCGGCGGGGCTCGGCGTTTACATGGCAATCCTTCTGCTGAGTCCAAGGCGTTTTGCCATGACGGCCTCGATCGTCATCATACTGGGCCATTCCTGGGGCACGGCTACGTGGCTCATTCGCCACGTGGGCCACGGCTATTGGCTGGCCATGGCCCTCTTTGTGGTGTCGGGAATTCTCATCATGGTCACGTGGGACAAGAGCATGCGTCCTGAGGTCCATAAGCCCCCTGCGGCGGGAGACAGGTAAGGACATGCCCAAAGATGGTGCAGACAAGGCGGATCGGGAACTGACGATCAGTGTGATCGACCTGTTCAAGAGTTTTGGCAGCCACACCGTGCTGGACGGGGTCAATCTGGATATATATTCCGGCGAGACCATGGTGGTGATGGGCCCGAGCGGCTGCGGCAAGAGCACGCTCCTGCGGCACATGATCGGATCGATGTCGCCCGACCGGGGGCGCGTGGAGCTTCTGGGCCGGGACCTGGCCACGCTGGCCGAGCAGCAGTTGGACGCCCTGCGCCTGCGGTTTGGCGTACTGTTTCAGTCGGCCGCCCTCATGAACTCGATGACTGTCGGCGAGAACGTCGCACTTCCCCTGAAGGAGCACACCGATCTGGACAGCGGCACCATCGACATCATGGTGAGCATCAAGCTGGAGCTGGTGGGCCTGCGCCACGCCGTAGACCTGATGCCCTCACAGATATCCGGCGGGATGAAGAAGCGCGCCGGCCTGGCCAGGGCCATCGCCATGGACCCGGAGATCCTCTTCTACGACGAACCGTCCGCGGGACTCGACCCGGTAACCTCCGCGGAGATCGACCGCCTCATGATGGACCTGTCACACAAACTCGGCGTCACCAGCATGGTCGTCACACACGAAATGGACAGCGCCTTTCGCATCGCCGACCGCATGGCCATGCTCGATGAGGGCCGAATACTAAAGGTAGGACCACGAAGCGAGTTCGAAAATATCCGGGATTCCGACACAACCGGAGATCACGACACCGACCTGATAAGGCAGTTCCTCAGGGGCGACGACGAAGGGCCAATCACTCACAGGCGGCTCAGCACCGACTATGAAGAAGAGATTCTCGAACTTGCGGCCGGCCCCCGCGACCGAAAAGGAACCTGATACCGGAGACATAGAACATGCCAGCAAAACCACATAGCGAACTCAAGGCCGGAATCTTTGTCATCGTCAGCCTGGCCGTATTACTCATCGTAGTGCTCTGGCTTGGGGCGGCGGACATTTTCAAGCCCGTGCCTCACAAGGCGGTATTCTTCGTCAAGGAGTCGGCCGGGAGCGTGGGGCTCAAGGTCGGCAGCGTGGTGCAGGTCAACGACACAGCCTGCGGCAAGATCGTCGATATTCGGTTCAATCCGGCAGAAGGAGCAGAAGGAAGAACGTTATACTTCGCCGAGATCAACAGGCCCGATATCAAGATATACAGTGACGGAAAGGCCATGGTACCGGGAGGACTCGTCGGGGATATGCCGCTGGTAATCACCAGCCGCGGCAAGTCCGGCACGCCGGCCGACAAAAACCACCCCATCGAAATCTCCGGCCTGCTCTCGAGGACCATGAGCAATATCGAGGCGATGTCGCAACAGGTTCGCCAAATGGTCTCTCTAAACAAGGGCAACGTTAACGAGATCATGGACAACTTCACGCGGCTGTCCGCCAATCTGAAGTCTGCCAGCGAGGAGATCCGCCGCAATCCCTGGCGGCTGCTCTACAAGCCGAAGAAGGGAGAACTGCACTCACAGAATATTTACGACGCGGCCAGGGCGTTCTCCGAGGGGGCTTCCGAACTTGACCAGGCCGTTGCCAAGCTCGCTACCCTCGTCAAGATGCACCCCGAAGGCCTGCCCGCTGATGACCCTCAAATGAAATCAATGCGCAAGCGCCTGGCCGAGACATTCGCGCGATTCACCAAAGCCGAAGAAGCGCTCTGGAAGGAACTGGGCACCAAACCCTGACCGAAAAAGGGGTCAGGTACCTTTTTTGCGCCGCGGACGAAGGAAAAAGGGGTCAGGTACCTTTTTCGTGCCGCGGACGAGATGATTGTCATTTTTTAGGCTTTTTCCAGGGTTTTCTGCGCTTGCCGGCCGTTTTGCGCCGAAAAAGGTACCTGACCCCTTTTTCCTCATCTGCTACTGCGTGTAGCAGGCCGTTACGTCCACGGCCGGCACGCTCCGGTCGCGCCGGCGCCAGATCATCGGGAAGTGCGTGTCGGTCGGCTGAAAGCAAACCGCGTAGATCCGGTGGACAGGTTTCATGGCATCGGCCTCAGCCGCCTGGCGTCGCGATCGGGCATGTGGGCAAGCAGGAAGGCCAGGGCCCGGCGATGCTCTCTGCCGCCGCGGCGAATCGCCTCGACGAGCTGCGCGCGGTTCTTTCCCGCCGCCCCCAGCGTAGCCGTTGCGTCCTTTCGGTACGCCGCAGGTAGCAGCAACACCGCTGCCTGGAGTTCGCCGGAAGCTTTGGACACCATCAGGATCGTCCTCCCGCGAACGAACATACCATCCATCGCCGGCAGATTCAAAAAACCCTGCCGAGGGGCGCTTGCATCACGCTTAAGTCTGGGTTAGACAATACGCCACGCGTTTACTTGTCCCTGCATTATCGAGGATGAACATCATGAGAAAGCCTTTTCTGATTCTGGCCCTTTGCATGATTCTGGCGTGCGTTGTCGCCGCGGCCCCGCGTCCGAAGGGGCAGTACAAGCAGAAAGCCCGCTCTCAGATAACAGCCGTTGCCGCGGGCAACGACAAGAAGGCCGTGGCGAACTGTGACAAGTTCCTGTCCCAATTCCCAAACGACCTCGAGCATCGTTACATCCTGGCGATGGCGCAGGCGAGAACCGGCCAAGCCGACAAGGCGATGGTATCCGTGAAAGCGGCCCTGAAGGACGGCCTGCCGTTCGGGCGGTTCCTGGCCGGGCCGCGAAACCTCATGGCGCCGCTCTACAAGATTCCCGCCTTCCAGGAACTTGCCAAGCAGCACAAGGTGCAGCTTATTCACGGCCCGGTGGTCGGGACGGTAACGGACACAAGCGCGCGGATATGGGTCCGTACGGCCTCGGAGGTGAAGGTGGAGGTGGAGGTCCGGGTGTTTCCGCCCAGGAGTTTAAGGACCCGTATCCCGATAGCCAAGGCAAAGACAACCAAGGCCGACGACTACACCGCCGTCGTCGAGGTAACCGGCCTGAAGCCGGATACGAAGTATTCCTACAGCGTTCTGATCGACGGCAAGTCGGTGGCGTTAAGTCCCCCACCGACCTTCGGCACCTCGCCCGCGCCGGGCAGCAAGTGCCGCTTCTCGGTGGGCTTTGGCGGCGGAGCGGGCTACACACCGTGGTACGAGAAGATGTGGAACGTGATCCTAAGCCGCAAGCCGAGGGCGTTTCTCCGGCTGGGCGATAACGTTTACATCGACACGCCCAAAGTCCCCGAGACGCAGCGATACTGCTACTACCGCCGCCAGTCCCGCCCCGAGTACCGCGCGATGGCCGCCTCCACGCCCATCTACGCCATCTGGGACGACCACGACTTCGGCACCAACGACTGCCTGGGCTCGCCCGAGATCGACAAGCCCGCATGGAAGCTGAACGTGATGAAGGTGTTCACCGAGAACTTCGTGAACCCGTATTACGGCGGCGGGGCCAAGCAGCCCGGATGCTGGTTCCACTTCGCCATCGCGGACGTCGACTTCATCATGCTCGACTGCCGCTACTACCGCACCAGCCCGAAGGGCGCCGCACCTACCATGCTCGGCCCGGCGCAGAAGAAGTGGCTGAAGGAAAGGCTCAAAGCCGCCAGGGGTACGTTCAAGGTGATCGCCAGCGCCGTGCCCTGGGCCAAGGGCACCAAGGGCAAGAGCAAGGATACGTGGGACGGATTCCCGCAGGAGCGAGAGGAGATATTCTCGTTCCTTGAGGATAACAAGATCGACGGCGTGGTGCTGCTTTCCGCGGACCGCCACCGTTCGGACGCCTGGAAGATCGAGCGGCCCGGCGGCTACGCCATGTACGAGTTCGAGAGCTCGAAGTTGACCAACGTCCACACGCACGGCCCGATGAAGGGAGCGCTGTTCAGCTATAACAAGAAGTGCTCTTTCGGCCTGCTCGATTTCGATACGACCAAGGCCGACCCGGAGGTGACATACAGCGTCATCAACATCGACAACGAGGTAATTCACACCCTGAAGCTCACCAAAACCCAGCTCTCGCACAGGAAGGGAAAATAGAAAAAGGCTCCGAAAAAGGCTCCTGACCCCTTTTCTCGAAAAAGGCTCCTGACCCCTTTTCTCCCCCATGAGGCATGAAAAGACCATCTTGCAGGCTGTCTTCGCTGCGGCTGTGGTGATCGGCCTTTCCTGCCCGCGGGCGGCCGCCAAGGAGAACGCCGCCGCGCCGCCAGCCAAGAACGTCCTGGCCGGCCTGGTCAAGGGCCATCCGCGTCTGCTGCTGAACGCCGACCGGCTGACAGAGCTCAAGAAGATACACGCGCGAGACAAGCGTCTGCAGAAGATCGTCGCGGATGTCCTGGCGACCGCCGACGAGCAGCTCAGGCGGCGGCCCCTGACGTACGAAAAGCGCGGCCCGCGGCTGCTTAGCGTCAGCAGGAAGATGGTCTCGCGGGCATACGCACTCTCCCTGGCGTGGCGATGGACGGGCAAGAAGAAGTATCTGGACAAGGCGGTTGAGAACCTGCTAGCCGTATGCGCGTTCAAGGATTGGAACCCGAGCCACTTTCTGGACACGGCCGAAATGTCGCACGCCGTGGGCATCGGTTACGACTGGCTCTACGAAGAGCTGGACGACGCGACCCGCAAGAAGATCCGCAACTCGCTGATAGAGCTCGGCCTGAAGCCCGGTCTGAATTCCTACGCAGGCAAGAGCCGCTACGGCTGGTGGCGAGACAGCCGTCACAACTGGAACCAGGTCTGCAACAGTGGGCTGGTGGTGGGCGCTCTGGCCATCGCCCAGACGCACCCCCAGTATGCTGAAAAGATCATTCCGAGCGCGGTCAAGAGCCTGCCGCTGGCGCTGAAAAGCTACGCCCCGCACGGCGCGTGGCCTGAAGGTCCGGGCTACTGGGGCTACGCGACGCGATACACTGTTTACGGTCTGGCGGCCATGACGACCGCCCTCGGCAATGACTTTGGCCTGTCAGAAATCCCCGGCCTGTCCAAGGCGGGAGATTTCCCCATCTACGCAACTGCACCGACCGGCTACTACCTGAACTACGCCGACAGCGGCGAGCGTGCCCGGCGGCGGCCGCTGCCGTCGCTGTTCTGGCTGGGCCGGCGGTACAAACAACAGTTTCTCATCGACGCAGAGCACATGGTTCTGGCCCGGCACGGGGCCGACGCGCGGCACGTGATCTGGTACGCCCCGGCCTCTGGAAAGAAGCTGAAGCTCGATCTGGACAAACTTTTCCGCGGACCTGTGGAGCTGGCCCTCTTCCGCAGCGCCTGGCACGATCCCCAGGCGATCTTCGTGGGCGTCAAGGCCGGATACAACCAGGTCAACCACGGGCACCTGGATGTGGGCAACTTCGAGATGGACGCCCTGGGCGTGCGATGGGCGCGCGACCTGGGATCGGACAACTACAACCTGCCCGGATATTGGGGAAGCAGCACGGGCAGCAAACGCTGGACCTACTACCGCCTGGGAAGCAGCAGCCACAACATACCGCTCCTCGGCGGCAGCAATCAGGATGTTAACGCCACAACGAAGATCCTGAAGTATCACTCCAGCAAGGAGGCCGCCTTCGCAATCGTGGACCTGACCAGCGCTTACAAGGCCTTCTCGAAGAAGACTCTTCGCGGCGTGGCCCTCACAGCCGGTCGGCGCGCGGTGCTGGTCCAGGATGAGTTCGACATTCCCAAGCCCTGTCAGGTCGCCTGGGGCATGACCACCGATGCCGGGATCGACGTGCAAAAAGGCGGCCAGGCAACGCTGACGATCGGGGGTAAACGTCTGGTCGCTCGGATTCTCGCACCGGACGGGGCACAGTTCACCGTGGAGTCGGCCGAGCAGAAACCGCCGCAGCGCACCAACAGGGGCGTCCGGCGCCTGATGCTGCGTCTGGACAATCAGCAGGGAAAGGTCCGCGTGGCGATCGTCCTGGTACCCGCCGCAGATGCCGACGCCTCAGCTCGCACAATAAAGGTCGAGCCGCTCAGCAAGTGGTAAGCCAATGAGCAACAGGCGGGGAAAAAGGGGTCAGGTACCTTTTTCGGCGCAAAACGGCCAGCAAGCGCAGAAAACCCTGGAAAACGCCTAAGAAAATGACAATCACCCCTTCCGCGGCGCAAAAAAGGTACCTGACCCCTTTTTTTGCGCATGGCGGTTTTTTGGCTTGCTAGCACGTGGGGCGCACGTTCTACTGGAGCAATGCCGAGAGCACCAAGAGCAGCCGCTGGGGGGATTGTTTATCACGTACTGAACCGCGGCAACGCGAAAATGCAGATATTTGAGCGAGCCGGCGACTATGAAGCATTCGAACGGGTTCTGCAGCAGGCCGGTGAGCGCCTGGCGATGCGGATCGTATCCTACTGCGTAATGCCAAACCACTGGCACTTCGTGCTGTGGCCGCACGAAGACGGCGACCTGTCCCAGTTCATGCGTTGGCTGACACTCACGCATACCCAGCGATGGCACGCAGCCCACGATACGATGGGCTCCGGCCACCTCTACCAGGGCCGATTCAAGAGTTTTCCGGTCGAATCGGACTCGCACTTTCTGGCCGTCACCCGGTATGTGGAGCGAAATGCTCTTCGGGCCGACTTGGTGCAGCGCGCCGAAAACTGGCGATGGGGTAGCCTCTGGCGCCGCACCTTCGGAGATGCCGAGGCCCGATCGCTCCTGAGTGATGGACCCGTCGCTTGGCCCAAAAACTGGGTCGAATTCGTAAATCAGCCACAGACAGAAGAGGAACTCCGCGCCCTCCAAAAATGCGTAATGCGCGGGCAGCCGTTTGGCTCCGAAACGTGGGGCCAAGAAGTCGCAAAGCGTCTCGGGTTGGAGGCCACCCTGCGCCCCCGCGGTCGCCCAAGAACCGGCCAAAAGCGAAAACCCCGAAAAAGGGGTCAGGTACCTTTTTCGGCGCAAAACGGCCAGCAAGCGCAGAAAACCCCGGAAAAAACCTAAGAAAATGAGATTCATCCTTCCCACGGTGCAAAAAAGGTACCTGACCCCTTTTTTGCGCAAATGGTGAGGCGATGAGCAAGAGGCGGCGTAATGTTGTTGTGATCCTGACCGACGACCAGGGATACTGGGCGATGGGGTGCGCGGGCAACGGCGAGATTGGCACGCCCAACCTGGACCGCCTGGCCACCTCGGGCATCCGCTTTGAGAACCTCTTCTGCGTGTCTCCGGTGTGCAGCCCGGCGAGGGCAAGCCTGCTGACCGGGCGGATTCCGTCACAGCACGGTGTGCACGACTGGCTCCATGGCGGAAACATGGCCGGCCGGGACGAGACCGCCATTGAGTACCTCGCAGGCATCACCGGCTACACGGAGATACTCGCCGAAAACGGCTACACCTGCGGGCTCAGCGGGAAGTGGCACCTCGGCGACAGCATCAGGCCGCAGAAGGGCTTCAGCCACTGGTTTGTCCACCAGACAGGCGGCGGGCCCTATTACAACGCGCCGCTGATCCGTGACGGCACGCCTTACGAGGACCCGGCCTACGTCACGGATGTGATTACCGACGATGCCCTGGCGTTCATCGACGCGCAAAAAGACGCAGCCGGCCCGTTCTATCTCGGCGTGCACTACACCGCACCGCACAGCCCGTGGGACCGCGACCAGCATCCGGAGGAAGTCGTCGCATCCTATGACGACTGCCCGTTCGAATCCTGCCCGGATGTGCCCTGCCACCCGTGGCAGGTGGGTTCGGCCCCGCGCGGCACGGGCCGCAAGCGGCGCGAAATCCTCGCGGGCTACTTCGCGGCCGTCACGGCCATGGACACCAACGTCGGGCGAATCCTGGACAAGCTCGAGCAGCTCGACATGCGCGGCAACACGCTTGTGCTGTTCACCAGCGACAACGGCATGAACATGGGGCATCACGGCATCTACGGCAAGGGCAACGGCACGTTCCCGCTGAACATGTACGACACGTCGGTGAAGGTGCCGGGCATCGTGTCACGGCCGGGCAGCATCGCCGAGGGCAAGGTGGCGACCGGCCTATACAGTCATTACGACTGGATGCCGACGCTGCTGGACTATCTCGGCATTGAGAATCCCCAGGGCGACGCCGCTGCGCCGCTGCCGGGCAGAAGCTTCGCGCCGCTTCTGCGCGGGCAAAGCATGGAGGGCCGCGAGAACGTGGTGGTTTTCGACGAGTACGGCCCGGTGCGGATGATTCGCAACCGCCGGTGGAAGTACGTTCACCGCTACCCTTACGGCCCGCACGAACTGTACAACCTGGCGGCGGACCCGGACGAGGCCAACAACCTGATAGACGAGAAATCCATGGCCGCGACGATCGAGAAGATGCGAGCCGGGTTGGATGAGTTTTTCCTGCGGCATGTTGACCCGAACCTGGATGGCAGGGGCCAGGCGGTTTACGGCAGCGGACAGTTGGACCGTGTGGGTCCGGCCGGCGGCGGGCGCGAGGCATTTGCAACCAGGCCGCGCTATATCGACCGGGACGGCAAGACTCGGGGCGACGAGTACGAAAAAGGGATTACTTCTTCTTGCCGCGGCGCTCGTTGACCTTTCGCCGCTCGATGCCGCACCGCCGCTCCGGCCCGCCGTGGTCTTCCTTATCCTTTCGTCGAGGAGGGGGTATCCGGCGTTTCTTACCCGATCTATTCTTAGCCATCGTCTCTTCCTTCACTCGCACCGAACGGGGGTTCAATACGACAATCCTAAATGGCCGCTGCAAATTGTCAATCACTTATTGAGGGCTCGCCATAACGGCCGCGCATCTCCACTTACATTCGGCAGGCCGAGACCAATCAATGTATAATATACGTCGAGGCCTGGAACCATCATGGACGCCGTGAGCAGAAAGACTCTTGTTGTGGCCCTCTGTGTTGTCTTGTCGGTATGCGCGGGACTTGGCGCGGCTGACAAGAGCAGCTCGATTCTCGTGGGCCATTGGCGGCTTGACGATCAGGGCAAGGATCGTCAGGTGGCTGACGCCTCCCCTCGCGCCCTGCACGGGACGTTCAGCGGCGCCACGGCCGCCTCGTCCGGCAAAGGCAGGATGGGCCGGTCTCTCGACTTTCCCGGCAGCGCGCTGGTGGACCTGGGCCGCCACGCCGCAGTACTGGGCAAGGTCAAGGACTTCACACTGTCGATGTGGATCCAGCACCAGGCGGGCCCCAGCCGGATGCTCTTCAGTTGGTCCAACGGCACGCTGAACCACCGCGTGCAGGTGGAGGTCCACAACGGCAGACTGCATTTCGGCTGGCAGAACGGCGGGCCGTGGCAGGCATTCGGGACGCGACCGCTGACATGGAAGAACGGCGTGTGGTACCACGTGGTGTTCGTCAATGACAGCGTCAACGGCAAGACGATCGTCCGCAGCAACGACGGCGCGCGGGCCATGCACGCCGGCACGCTGGGCCCAGCCGCCCTGCGCCCCCGTGTTACGCACGTCCAGATCGGCGGCCTGAATGGAGCGTACCATTTCACCGGCCGAATCGACGATTTGCGGCTCTACAACATCGCCCTGTGCAGGGCGGATTTACGGGCCCTGTACCTGGGCAAGGCGATCTCGGGTAAGGCGGCGGGCCGGCCATTCCGGCCCAAGCTGCCGTCGGTGCTCGAGAGTGACTGGTTCTTCCAGGCCGAGAAAAAACTCCTGCTGGCCCGCGCGCAGCAGGAAATCGGCTGGGCCGAAGACATGGCGTCGCGCATGGTCCGCGACGGCGTGGCGGCGGCAAAGCTTGCTGACGACCTGGCGGCGCTGCGAAAACTTAAGGACAAAGCGCGGGAGATGTCCACCTCGGGCGACGAGGACGACTTGAAGGCCTGGGACCTGTACGTTGCGGTTCGCAAGGTGAAGCGCCGGCTGATGTTCAAGCGCCCGGAAATCGACTTTGACGAGGTCGTGTTCGTTGATGTTCCTTACACGCACGGCCGGGAATGGCAGCACCAGAGCCGCTACCGCAGCATCATGTGCGCATCACACGGCGGGGAGCTGTCAGCCCTTAAAGGACTTTCCCCGGATGGAAAACTGCGCAAGCTGGCCCCCGCCGGCGGGCCGGCCGCTTTTCTGAGGCCCGACGTCTCGTACGACGGTAAGAGAGTGCTGTTCTGCATGAAGCCGCAGGCCGACAAGGGATACCACCTCTACGAGATCGGCGCCGATGGCCGGGGCCTGCGACAGCTCACCTCGGGCGGATACTCGGATATCGAGCCGATCTATCTGCCGGACAACAACATCATCTTCCTGACGTCACGGGCGAATGTCACCGGCGGCTGTGCACCGTGGGCGCCGCAGCACATCACCGCGCGCTGCGATTCGAACGGAAAGAACATCTACCTCCTGAGCGCCTCGAGCGAGCCGGAGTATTCGCCTTCGGTCCTGAATGACGGGCGAGTGATCTACACGCGATGGGAGTATAACGATCGCGGCCTGAATCGAATCCAGAGCCTGTGGACGATGAGTCCGGACGGTACGGGATCGAACACCTACTGGGGCAACCACAGCGTCTACCCGGACCATCTCGGCGAGGCGCGGTCTATCCCGGGGACATCGCTGGTCATGTTCACCGGCATGGGGCATCACGACATGTACCGCGGCTGCGTCGGGATTCTCGACGTCGCCGCCGGCCTGAACTTCCCGCGCGGCCTGAAGAAGGTAACCCCGGACGTCCCCTGGCCGGAGGTCGGCGACGGGCCCGTGCCGACGCCCCCGGTCGCGAGCGACTACCACACATCGGGCGCAGTCGGCGGGTACAAGTCGCCGTATCCGTTGAGCGCGGAGTTGTTGCTGGTCTCGGCCCGCACAGGCAATTCTCACGTAAGTTCCGCACAGGACGGGCGGCGCGGCCTGTTCAAGCTCTACCTGATGGACGTCCATGGCAATCGGGAGCTGATTTACCAGGGGCGGCAGAACGTCCTTTACGCCCAGCCGCTGCGGCCCCGACGGCGACCGGTAATGCGTCCGAATATAACTGACTGGCCCGGATCGGAAAAAGACGGCAAGGCAGTGGCGCCGGGCATTCTCTACAGCGCCAACGTCTATGACGGCATGCCAGCCAACGTCAAAGGCAAGGCCAAGCACCTGCGGGTGATTGAATGCGTACAGCGGAACTACACGGCGGGCTGTGTCGATGGCGGCGGCTCACCGTTTGGAAGCGGCAGCAGCGTTGCACTGGACAGCCCGCAGTTCAGGGGCGGTAATCCCGGCAAGAAGGTCATCGACAAGCCCTGGGGCGACGGCGCCATTCTTGCCGGACCGGCGATTGCGATATCGAGTAACACGCGGTTGAAACGCGTCCTGGGGACCGTGCCCATTGCGAAAGATGGATCCTTCTACTTTGAGGCCCCGCCGGGAAAGGCGATCTATTTCCAACTCCTCGATAAGAACCACCTGGTCCTCCAGAGCATGCGATCCTGGGTCAACCTCATGCCGGGCGAAAAGAGGGGCTGTGTTGGCTGTCACAAAGGACAGCGAAACGCGCCGACAAGAGCAAACAACATCGACTTTGCACGCAGACAGCCGGATAAGATCACACCGCCGTCATGGGGCGTCAAGTCGCTCAGCTATATCGAGGACATCCAGCCGGTCTTCGATAAGAACTGCGGTAAGTGTCACCAGGGCAAGGGCAAGGCGCGAAAGAAGCTCGATCTCACACTGCGGCCAGACCCGAAGAAACGCTGGGGCGGCATATTTCCCGAGCCGTACATCACGCTTACCTGCGGCGATAACGCGGTCAATAATTTCGCCACGATCGGGCGCAGGAAGCCGACCATCGCGGGCAACTTCTTCATCTGGGAATTGTACCCCACGTTTGCTCCGATGACGAAATGGTCCTACAAGAGCCCGCTGATCAACATGCACCTTCACGGCAAGCACAATGGCGTGAAGCTGACCAAGGAAGAGCTGGGCAAGCTGATTGCCTGGGTCGACACCAACTGTCACTTCCGCAGCCTGAAAGACGTGCTGAGCATATCCGACCCCGACCCCAACTGGTTCCTGAACTGGCCGTACCCGCCGCGCTTAAGCTCGACGCCCTATGTGAATTATCTCTACTCTCAGGATGAGTTCGCCTCCCCGCGGGACCGCCCTCTGTTGCGGGACAGGATTCAGGGAAAATGATTGGACCACGTATTCGGGCAATTGGACTGTCAGCGGTTGTCCTACTGAGCGTCGCAGCGCGGGCCGGCGCCAAGGTTCTCGATCAGCCGACGGACCTGGATCTGAGCGGACTGAAAGCCTGACAACTGGAATTTCGATAGAACCCAGGCGTTGCAGGTTGAATATTGGAATAGGGAGTATGTTATGAAATCAACAGGAACTACAAGACGAGAATTCGTCGGAGGCGCGCTGGCGTTATCAGCACTTGGTGTCATGCCGGCCTCGGCGCAGGAGAAAAAACCTGAACCCAAGCCCAAGCGCAAGATTAAGGTCGGCGTTGTCGGTTGCGGGGGACGCGGGGCTTGGATCGCGGGGTTCTTCAAACAGCATGGCGGCTTTGAGGTGCATGCGGTGGCGGACTACTTCCAAAAGGTGGCGGACCGTTGTGGTGACAAGCTCGGCGTGGACAAGGCGCGACGTTTTTCCGGGTTGTCGGGCTACAAGAAACTCATCGAGAGCGGCATTGAGGCGATGATCATTGAGGATATCCCATATTTCTATCCCGAGCAGTCCAAGGCCGCGGTCGAGGCCGGCTGCCACGTGTTCATGGCCAAGCCGATCGCGGTGGATGTGCCGGGCTGCCTGACCATTGAAAGTCTGGGTAAACAGGCAACCAGGAAGAAATTGTGTTTCCTGGTGGATTACCAGATGCCTACCGATCCTGTGAATATCGAGGTCGCGAAACGCGTCTGGGCCGGCGGGCTGGGCAAGCACTTGGCGGTTATGACGGTCGGCCATCAAGGTGGGACAACGATGCTCAACGATCCACCCAAGGGCAAGAACCTGGAGAGCCGTATGCAGGGGCAAGTCTGGAACAGGGACATTGCCTTGGGTGGCGATCATATCTGCGTTTACGACATTCACTCCATTGACGCGGCCATTTGGGTCATCCGTCAACGGCCGGTCAGCGCGGTCGGTTACAGCAAGATTTGCAGGGCGAAACCGCTAAGCGACTGTAACGACCTGACTTTCCTTGTTTACGAATGTGCTGATGGAACGTTGTGGAACCACCAGAGTCTTATTATCCCATCTTTCGGCAAGAATCTGACGTGCTACTTCAGCGGCCAGCGGGCCAGCGCTCGGATCTGTTACTGGGGCAAGGAGAAGTCGTTCCTTCGTGGCGGGGCGAAACACTTCGGCGGCGGACAGGTGGTAAGCCTGTACGATCGCGGGGCGAAGCGCAATATCGCCACCTTCTACAAGAACATCACCGAAGGCGAGTTTAAGAACGAAACCGTGACCCGCGCCGTGGACGGCACGTTGACGGCCATTCTCGGACGCGAAGCCGGCACGCGCAAAGTGAAGCTGACGATGGAGCAAGTGATTAAGGAGAACAAGAAGCTGACAGTGGATCTGAGTGGATTGAAGGCGTGACAACTGGAATTTCGATAGAAGCCAAGCGTTTTAGGTTGTAGCCTGACAACCTCCTGACGATGGCCGACGGCCAGATCTACAAGGAGCACTATGAAGAAGAAACATCCGTCCCTGCTCATTCCGACGGTGATGTTATTGACATGGGTTACTGCGACCCCGGCGTTCGCTGTTGACGCAAGCCAGGCCTCGAAGATCCTGAAAGCCACAGGCGTCAAGGGAGGACTGGTGGTGCACATTGGCTGCGGGGATCCTTCGACAGGCTCAGGGGAGGCTGGGAAACTCACCGCTGCTCTGCGGGCCAATGACAGCTATCTCGTCCACGGCCTCGACACGGACGCGAAGAACGTCCAGAAGGCCCGCGAGCATATCCGGTCCAAGGGTCTCTACGGCCCGGTGTCGGTCGACACCTTCGACGGCAAGGGTCTGCCGTACGTGGACAACCTGGTCAACCTGGTGGTAGCCGAGAAATTGGGCGGCGTGACGAAGGACGAGGTCATGCGCGTGCTGGCGCCGGGCGGCGTTGCATATATCGGCGGCAAGAAGACCGTCAAGCCCTGGCCGAAGGATATTGATGAATGGACGCACTTCCTGCATGGAGCGGATAACAACGCGGTGGCCCACGACCGCGTGGTGGGTGCTCCGAAACATCTTCAGTGGATCGGCGGACCTATCTGGGGCCGCAGCCATGAATACGATGCCAGTCTCTGTGCCATGGTCTCTTCCCGTGGCCGCCTCTTCTACATCTTCGACGAAGGCCCCACCGGGATCATCGATAAGCGAATCCCGGACAAGTGGATGCTCATTGCCAGAGACGCCTTCAATGGCGTGATTCTCTGGAAACGCCAGATCCCGCTCTGGGGCTGGAAGGCGTGGAAGCGGGCCGCGATGGAGAAAGCCGATTGGCGGACCATGGGCAGTCAACGGAATGCCCTTCCTCTCGGCGCACCGCGTCGCCTGGTGGCTATTGGAAACAGCGTCTTCATCACTCTCGGTTACAATGCTCCAGTTACCGAGCTCGACGCGGCGACCGGAAAAACGCTCAGAACTTTCAAAGGAACGGAAAGGGCTGACGAGATCATCTGTCAGGACGGCACGATGGTGCTCCTCGTAAGACCGAAGAAGCAAGCAGCCAAGCGGACGAGCAAGGCAGGAAAGAAGCCGTCTGTCCCCGTGAGGGTCCTTGCCCTCAACATCGAGACGGGAGCCCGGCTTTGGGAAGTCAAGACTCCTGCCATAGTCGCCATGTCACTGGCCATGAGCGGACAGAACGTGCTGTTCCATGACGGCAGCAGCATCGTCTGTATCGATGCGGCGTCGGGTAAGCAGCGCTGGCAGAGTCAGGCCGCGGGCGTGGGTCTATCCGTGATGAACACCGATGCCACACTGGTTATCTATAAGGACGTGGTGTTGTGTGCGAGCCGAAAGCAGCTTGTAGCCCTTTCCATCAAAGACGGTCACATCCTGTGGAAACTTCCGGGTGCAAGGGGCTTTGGTGCCCGCAATCCACCCGACCTGTTTGTTGCGGACAACCTGGTATGGTATGGCCGGGGCCCGGCGGAACCGAAAAGCATAACCGGTTATGACCCCCTGACCGGCAAACCCGGGCGGACTGTCAACATGGGCCCGGTCATCACCCACGGACATCACGCCCGGTGTTACCGGAGCAAAGCCACCGACAACTATCTTTTCCTTCCCAAGAGGGCCACGGAGCTCATCGACATTAAGGGCGACAAACACTCGCGCCATAATTGGTTCCGCGGCGCCTGCCGCTACGGCGTACTGCCCTGCAACGGACTGCTATACGCCACCCCGCACCCATGCTTCTGCTACGCCGGCGTCAAGATGGGCGGTTTCCTCGCGACCGCACCCGCCGCAGCCGGCCGGAAAGCCGAGACCAGAAGTGAGAGCCTGCGACTGGAGAGAGGTCCCGCCTACGCCAAGGTTCTCCCCGCGAAACCCGCCTCGGCCCCCTGGCCCATGTACCGCCACGATCCGAAACGAAGCGGGAGCACCCCTGCAGCGGTCGGCTTCAAGGTCAGCGAAACCTGGAACACCAGGTTGGGCGGCAAACTGACACAACCCGTCATGGCCGATGGACGCCTCTTTGCGGCCCGGATAAACGCCGGCCAGGTCGTATGCCTCAATGCAGATACGGGAAAGGCAATCTGGGATTACGTCACCGGCGGACGCGTCGACTCTGCACCGTCCTGGTACAAGGGATACCTGATATTTGGTTCCGCCGACGGGTGGGTGTATGCCCTCAGGGCATCCGACGGCGAACTGGCATGGCGGTTTCGCGCCGCGGCCCGCGACAGGCGCATCGTGGCCTTCGGACAGCTCGAATCCGCGTGGCCCGTCCATGGCAGCGTATTGATACTGGACGGAACGGTCTATCTGACCGCAGGGCGTTCATCATTCCTTGATGGCGGCATCACGTTGTATGGGCTCGATTACGCCACGGGAAAGAAACGGTACGAAACCACCATGGATGGCCCCTATCCCGATCTGAAAGTGCGCGACGACAATGCGTACGCAATGGAAGGCTCAAAGTCGGACATCCTGGTTACCGACGGAAAGCTCATCTATCTCTTCCATAACGCATTTGACAAGCAGTTGAAGAAACAGCCGACCCCCATCAAGGGCAAGCTTACGGTGAGGAATCTCGGCGAACGCGATTTCGGCAGGCATCTCTTTTCCAATGCGGGATTCCTTGATACCTCAGGATTCAACCGCAACTACTGGATATACACAGACCGCTGGCCCGCCTTCAACTTTGCCCACCAGTCGCCCAAAGCCGGACAACTCGTTGTCTTTGACGATACGCACACCTATGCCGTGAAGTACTTTGTCCGACGCAATATGCTCAGTCCTCAGTCCTTTCCCGCAACGGATGGATACTATCTTTTCGCGGACCGTAACGATAACCGGCCGGCCGCGGTCAAGAGCGACGGCAGGGGAGGTCCCAAGTTCATGCGGTGGCTTCCCCAGACGGGCAGGCTCCAGACATGCTGGAACCTTGGTGTGGGTTTTGCCAGGGCGAAACCGGCAAAATGGGTGAACGTCATACCGCTCAGAGTCCGGGCCATGGTTCGCACGGGCCGTGTACTGTTTGCCGCAGGGACACCGGATGTCTGTGACCCGGACGATCCAACCGGTGCACTGGAAGGTCGAAAGGGCGCGGCGCTTGTGGCCTTTGATCCGGCTGACGGCAAGAAGCTCGCACAAACGGCCCTGACCTCGCCGGCCGTGTTCGACGGCATGTCCGCCGCCGATGGTCGCCTGTATATATCAACCACCGACGGCAGAATCGTCTGTTATGGAGACAAGAAACAATGAAACGATTCCTTTATTGCATTGCAGCGCTTGCTGTGTTTTGTGCGCCGACGGCACATGCAGAATCGGCAAGAGATATTCTCAAAGCCAGCGGCGTCAAGGGAGGGCTTGTGGTCCATCTCGGCTGCGGCGACCCTTCGACAGGCTCAGGGCAGGTGGGCAAGCTGACGGCGGCGCTGCGGGTCAATGACCGCTATCTTGTCCACGGCCTTGACACGGACGCGAAGAACGTCGAGAAGGCCCGCGAGCATATCCGGTCGAAGGGACTCTACGGGCCGGTGTCGGTAGCCAAGTACAACGGAAAGACACTTCCTTACGGTAACAATATCGTGAATCTGATTGTGGCGGACACATTGGGCAATGTGTCCGCGAAAGAAGCAATGCGGGTTCTGGCGCCGCTTGGCGCCATGGTCGTCGGCGGCAAGAAGACAATAAAGCCCTGGCCCGATACCATTGATGACTGGCCCCAATACCTGAACAAAGCCGACAACAACGCGGTGGCCAAGGACTCCGTCGCCGGCCCGCCGCGCCTGCTGCAGTGGGTCGACGGGCCCGTCTGGGGCCGCTCCCACATGGCCATTCCGACCATCGCCAGCATGGTCACCGCCCGCGGCCGTCTGTTCACGATCGAGGACGCCGCCCCGCCGGACAACCCGTTCCTGCCCGCCGCGTTCCGGATTGTCGCGCGCGACGCGTTCAACGGGAAGCAGCTTTGGTCCCGCAAGATCACTCGGTGGGAATGCGTCACCATGTACATCAAGTGCCAGCCGCTCCAGCAGCAGCGACGCATGGCGGCGGTGGGCGACACGCTGTACTGCACCTTCGAGTTGGAGGGGCCCGTCTCGGCTGTGGACGCGGCCACCGGCGAAGTCCGGAAGGTATACAAGAACACCAGCCCCACCCAGGAAGTGGCCTATGACCAGGGCGTCCTGTTCCTGAACGTCGGGGATCGGTTCGCCTCCTCGGCTTACAACATCGTGAAGACGAAAGGCAAGCCCTACGTGCGGGGGGCGGACCCCTCCCAGCCCTTCCACGGTGGCGGCTTCCGGAAGGGCTACGCTCCCGAGATCAAAGACAAGGCCAAGCCCGTCAGTGCGATCCTGGCGATCGACCCCAAGACGGGGAAGGAGCTGTGGGCCATCCGGGACATCAGCAACTACACGGCCGGCTCGCTGTCCATCAAGGGCCCCCGCGCGGTGTATCAGGCCGCGGACGGGCTGTTCTGTGTCAATGCCGGGACGGGCAAGCGCATCTGGGCCAACAAGAAGAAGATCGTCAACGCACTGGGGCATGACTCCAAGACGCCCGGCACGACGCCGAATACGGTCGTGATCACCGACGACAAGGTCTTCGCTGTCGAGGCAATACGGACCACGAGGATTGCTTCCAACGCGAAGAACACGGTGTATGCGTATTCACTGAAGGACGGCAAGGAGCTCTGGAAGGCGCCGGTCGGCGGGAACTACGAATCCTCATCCGACATCTGCTATGTCAAGGGAGCCCTGTGGATCGGCGGGCACAACCCCACACAGCTCAACGTGGAAACCGGGGCCGTGATCAAGAAGATCGTGCAGAAGATGACGGGCCCCATGAGCCACGACCGCTGTTACCGAAACTACATTACCGAGAGGTACTTCATCAACAGCAAGACGGGCGGCGCCGACTTCCTCGAGCTGGCGACCGGGAAGGAATTCCCCAATCACTGGACCCGCGGCGGCTGCGGCATGGGTGTGTTGCCCGCGAACGGGCTGGTCTACTCCACCCCGTACTCGTGCCAGTGCAGCATGGGATCCATGTTCCAGGGCATGAACGCGTATGCCTCCCCTCAACCGAAACTACGGAAATCCGACGAACCCATTACCATCAAGCGTTCGGTCCGGCTGGAGAAGGGCCCGGCCTACGGCAAGATCACGGAATCCGCCCCGGCGGCGGCGGACGATTGGCCCGCCTACCGCCACGATGGGTTCCGCAGCGGCATCACGAAAGCTCCGGTCCCCGGGGCACTGAAGGTGCGTTGGCAGACCAAGCTCCCCACGAAGCCGAGCGCAGTGACCGTCGCGGCCGGGAAGGTGTTCGCCTGCGACGTGGACACGCACACGCTGTACGCGTTGAGCAGCGCCACCGGCAAGACGGCATGGACATTCACCGCGGACGGGCGGATCGACTCGCCGCCCGCGTATCACAAAGGCATGGTGCTGTTCGGCTCTCGTGACGGCTGGGTGTACTGCCTTCGCGCCACCGACGGTGCGCTCGCCTGGCGATTCAAAGACCTGCCGGACAAACTCATCGGTGCTTATGGCCAGTTGGAATCCAAGTGGCCTGTGTCGGGGAGCGTGCTGGTCGTGAAAAACACGCTCTACTTCGCCGCGGGCCGGTCTTCGTACCTGGACGGGGGCATATTCCTCTATGCGCTGGCGCCCGGGACGGGCCGATTGCTGAAGAGCCGCGCGTTCTACGGGCCGTTCTCCCCCGGATCGGGGTTCCCGGTCGGCGGGCATGCGGGGTTCAAGAACGATGTGATGGTGACCGACGGCAGGCGGCTCTACCTGCGCCACAAGGCCTTCGACCTGGACCTGGAGGAGACCTCCGGGGGCAGGCACATCATCCCCACCAGCGGCTTCCTCGACGGCCAGCCCCAGCACCGGACCTGCTGGACACTTGCGGCTTCGATCAGCACGGCCATATGGGGCGACATCATGGCCAGTGACGGCAAGCGATACTACGAGGTCCGCGGCTTCCCGATCTATGCGAACCACTCCTACTTCGACCCCCGCAAGAGCGGCTACACGCTGTTCGCGGGCGACCTGGATTCGGCGAAGGCCTCGCCGAAAGACGCAGCCAAGAGCAGGCGGGGCGCCGAGAGCAGGAAAAGAGAGAGGGGCCGCAGGGGCCGAGCCGGACGGGAGATGTGGCGTCTGAACATCCCCATCACCGGCAAGGCCATCGCCATGGCCGGTGACGTCATATTCGTCGCCGGCGAACCCATGAAGTTCAAGGACCCATCTTATAAGAACTACGTCGCTGCCTACAATGGCGAGTTGGGGGGACGGCTGCTGGCCGTGTCCGCGACCGACGGCAAACAACTGGCGGAGTACAAACTGAACGCCGCCCCGGTCTGGGACAGCATGGCCGCGGCGGGTGGGAAGCTGTATCTGTCATTGACCGACGGCAGTATCGTCTGTTATGGAGGCAAGAAACAATGAAACGATTCTTTCATTGGATTGTAGCGATTGCTGTGTTTTGTGCGCCGACGGCACATGCACAACCGGCAGAAGGTATTGTCAAAGCCAGCGGCGTTAAGGGAGGCCTCGTGGTCCATCTTGGCTGCGGGGACCCTTCGGCCACCTCGACAGGCTCGGGACAGGCAGGCTCAGGGCAGGTGGGCAAGCTGACCGCGGCGCTGCGGGTCAATGACCGCTATCTTGTCCACGGCCTCGACACCGATGCGGCCAACATCGCCACTGCCCGAGAGCATATCCGCTCCAAGGGCCTCTACGGCCCGGTGTCGGTCGCCCAGTTCGACGGCAAGGGTCTGCCGTACGTGGACAACATGGTCAACTTGCTGGTGGCTGACAAACTGGGCGGCGTGACGATGGCAGAGGTCATGCGCGTGCTGGCGCCGAGGGGTGTTGCGATTGTTGACGGCAAGATGACCGTCAAGAAGGTCCCTGCCGAGATCGACGAGTGGTCCCATCACATGTACGACGCCACCGGCATCGGCGCCGGCAAGGACACGGCCGTGAGCCAGCCGCGGAGCATTCAGTGGAAGGCCGGCCCCGAATACGGCCGAAGCCATGAGAACATGTCGAGCGTGAGTGCCGTGGTGTCCGCCGGTGGACGGGTATTCGCGATCATGGACGAAGGCCCGCTCGCGTCGATCTATCTGCCGTCGAAGTGGTTCCTGACCGCGCGGGATGCGTTCAGCGGCGTGCGCCTCTGGAAGATTCCGATCAAGGAATGGCATGCGAGGCTGCTGCCGTTGAAGTCCGGACCCCACCAGCTCCCGCGTCGCCTGGTGGCCACGAAGGACAAGGTTTATGTCACCCTCGCCCTCGAAGCACCGGTCAGTGAGGTCGACGCGGCGACGGGCAAGGTGTTGACGACCTTCAAGGACACGGCACATGCAGAGGAACTACTCTACTCAGGCGGCAAGCTGATTGTCGTGACGCACGTTGAACAGGGCGCCAAGCCATACCGCGGGCGTCTGCCCGCAGGGCGTCGCGGCTTTGCGCTCAATGAGAAGACCATTAACCTGGCCGGCAGCCGATCGGTGACGCTCGTGGACACCGCCACCGGCAAGACCGTCTGGAAGAAGGCGCAAGGCGGCGTCATCCCGCTGACGATGGTCGCCGACCGGGAGCGGATCTATCTCCTGGTTGGCCCGGCGATGCGGTGCATCGAGATTGCAGGCGGCAAGGTCCTGTGGGAAACCCAGGTCGCCGCGAAGGCGCCGAGATTCAGTACGCGCCTCAGCCCGACCGTGCTCGTGTACAAGGACATCGTGTACGCGGCTGTCGGCGGCAAGCTCAGCGCGCTGGGCGTGCGGAAGGGCAATCTACTGTGGACGGGCAAGTGCGCCGCGGCCGGCTATGTGTCGCCCCCGAGCATCTTCATCGTGAACAATCTGATCTGGGACGTCAACACCGGGGGCGAGCCCTATAGGCCGGGCAGTAACCGCAACAAGATCAACCGCACATATACCGGATTCGACCTCCGCACGGGCAAAGTCCGCAAGGAGCTTCCGGTTTCCGGCAAGCACGGGTACGCCATCATGCATCACCGATGCCATATTCCCCGCGCTTCGGGCGGCTTTATCATCACCAGTTTTCCCGGCATTGAATTCTTCGACGTGGCCACCGGCAAGTCGACCCATGACAGTTGGATCCGCGGCGCCTGCGTCTACGGATTCATGCCGGCCAACGGCCTGATCTACACGCCGCCGCACCCCTGCGCCTGCTATACCCAGGGAAAGCTGACCGGATTCTGGGCGGTGGCCGGTGCGCGGAAGAGGTCAGAGGTAAAAGGTCAGTCGGATAGACTCGAGAAGGGCCCCGCCTTTGACAAGGCTTCCGGCTTCGCCAAGGCTACGCCGGACAAGACGGCGGACAAGCCCGCCGCCGGTGATTGGCCCACCTATCGACGAGATGCCGCGCGGAGCGGAACGACACCGGGTGCGATCCCCGTAAAGGTGAAGGAGCTGTGGAATGCGGATGTCGGGGCGAACCTCAGCCAGTGCGTGATTGCCTGCGGGAAACTCTTTGTTGCAACGTCGGATGATCACACGGTCCACGCACTGGACGCGGCCACCGGAAAGAAGCTGTGGCGTTATACGGCGGGCGCCCGGGTGGATTCCGTCCCAACGTTCTATCGGGGGACAGTCATCTTCGGGTCGCGCGACGGATATGTGTATTGCCTGACGGCGGACAAGGGCGAGCTTGTCTGGCGGTTCCGGGCGGCGGCTGCTGACAAGCGATGTGTTGTCTACGACCAGGTGGAATCGGTCTGGCCCGTGCACGGGAGCGTGCTGATACAGGCCCCCCCACGGGGCCTGGGGCCTGAGGCCCCTGGCGGGGACGATGTCCTCTGGTTCTGTGCGGGTCGTTCGTCGTACCTGGATGGCGGTCTTTCGGTCTACCGGTTGAATCCGCGCACGGGCAAAGTGCTGTCCGTGACGCAGGTCGACTCCCTGGGGCCGAAGGGCGAGCAGCCGCCGATCACACCTACCATGTTGGCTCGCCTGGACATGGAAGGTGCGAAGAACGATGTGCTGTCCAGCGACGGCACGCATGTCTTCATGCGGCACTGGGCGTTCGACGCCGGCGGCAAGAGCGTCGAGAGGAACATCGACCACCTCTTCTCGCCCACGGGCTTCCTGGACGCATCCTGGTTCCGGCGAACCTACTGGATCTACGGGCGGATTTACGTATCCGGCGCGCAGGGCTGGGCGAGAACCGGAAACGTCAGGCCCACCGGCCGGATCATGTCGATTGACAAGGATCGCATATACGGCTTCGGCCGCGACTATTATCCACCTTCACCCGGCAACAGGCATCAGATGTATCTTGCCGGCGAAAAGGAAATGTTCTTTGCCGCCGGGAAAACCAAATCCGCCGCGCCGAAGGCAAATCGCACCAGGAAGGGAAAGGCCAGGCCAGGCGCAGGAGCGAAGAAGAACGTTATATGGTCGACACCGGGAGACCTGCAGGTGCGCGGCATGGTGCTGGCCGGGGAGGGTAAGGACAAGCGCCTGATCGTTGCCGGGGCCAAGGGGGACTGGGTGATCTCCCCCGAAGCCTACGAAGGAAAGATGGGAAACGTCTTGCGGGTCATTTCCATTGCCGACGGGAAGACCATCGCCGAGCATGATCTTCCGGGCCTGCTGGTGTTCGACGGCCTGATTGCCGCCAGCGGCCGATTGTACCTGACAATGCAGGACGGTACCGTCAGGTGTTTCTCCGGCGAAGCAGGGATCGTAACTCATTGAGCCCCAGGACTTTTTCTTTTAAGGTTCTCCTCCCGAAAGGTTGGTGACGGCAACTTGAGGCCCGTTTACGGGCCTTTGCCCGTTTGGGGTGTAGGCCAGGTTCCCTCAGGGACCCCCAAGGGGGCTTCTAGCCCTGGTATACGTGGAGCGACTACCCTATACTCCTGTAGCCCGCTTCAGCGGGCTTACCCTGATTTGGAGTGCGGCGGCCTGCCGCCGCTTTCACTTACCGCGAAGCGGCGTTAACAGGAAATGCGGTCGCCCGCGACCGAACTCCAAAAAAGTCAAAGT
>SDBS01001259.1_pt1 | contig 25880 bp, 28 predicted proteins | sample 2277091 | NCBI WGS metagenome assembly SDBS01 (sample SAMN10404972, study PRJNA504765) | marine sediment metagenome | isolation source: marine sediment core GS10_PC15, 163 cmbsf | place: Arctic Ocean: Southern Knipovich Ridge | collected 2010
CCTTAAAGTATCGCGACGCCGCACCCTCGTCGAACGGCGCCGTCGCGAAGTCGCAGTAGCTGCAGCGGCTCACGCAGAAAGGGACGTGTACGTATACGCCCAGCATATTATTCGTAAAAAAAAGGGGCGACGTTGTCGCCCTTTTGGTTAAGTTTAACCTTGGCTCGTTCTATCCCACCACGCTTTAAGGCGCCAGCGGTCTTGGCTCTGTTCGTTCTTGTATTTCTCGAACTCGAAGTTGCAATACCCGCCTTCAGCGATGAAGCCGTCTAATTCGTCAATCATAACTAAAAGGCTGATGTTTATGTTGTCGGCCCGATACATATTCTCTTCGGGGTCGGGTTTGCCGACTTTGCCCGTCGGTATGGAGAGGCTTATGCTATAAGCATATTGAAACATTTTGTGTGTAGCGGCCCAGTCTTCCGTATAGCTCCACGATTCGGGGATTATGTACGTACTACCGGGCGGGTTCTTACCTACGTCCCTGGGGTCGAAGTAAAAAACGAAGGTGGGACTAAGCGCTTTTTTGTAAAGTTCGATATCCCGTTGGTTATACGCGATTTCGACGTTTTTAAGAACGTTGGCGGGGCTAGTCATTTCGACCGGTGGTTCCGGCGGTACCGGAGGGGGAGGGCTGAATAAGCAGCCGGTTAGGATTAACGCCGCCGCCGCGGCCGCCGTGGTCACGATGCCGGCGCGTAACACGTTATACTTTTTGTTTCTATACTTCATCGGTACCTCTCGATTTCGAGTGTTGGTATTGTCGACAGCGCTATTATATTCTAAAAACAGGCCGGTGTCAAGACGTTTGCCGGCGTATCAGTATCGCGGCGGGGTAAAAAGTTACGCGTTTTTACAGCGGGAATGGCTATTCGGGTAGGATTTATCCCGGCGTAGGCCGGTTGTCGATTACGGTTGGATTAAGGGGGATTTATTAGAAGGTAAAGTTAAAGCCGGCGTCGAAGTCGAAGAAGGTTTCGTTCGGCACCTCTTTGTAGCGACGTTTGCTGTTCCTGATATAGTACGAATGGGAAGCCCTCGAATTCGACGTTAACGTCAGATTGTTCGATACCACGTACGTGACGCCGACGCCGCCGGCGTAGCCGAAGATTATTTCCCAATCTTCCGGGTCGGGCCTGAAGACTTTTTCGATTGTTTCTCTCGAGTAAGAGAAGTAGAGGTTCAATTTGAGTTTGTCGGAGGTATTTATCTCCGCACCCGGGTTGACGCCGATGTTCCACCGGCGCTTATTGCTTCGGGGGCTTCCCGGGAAGTAATCGCGGCCGTACGTAATATCTACCCCTACGTTCGGTTTAAAAAGTTCGCCGAACTCGCGCCGCACGTTCGTGTACAAGTGGCGGTTAATCTTCGCGGTGTCGGTACCCGTTGTCTCGGGGTCGACATAAGTCGTACTGTTTTTGCTAATATCCGTTTTAATCTCGACGGTAGTGTCGCGGGTTACGTCGTATATGAAAGAGATACCCAGCAAGATATTCAGGTCGTCGTGGTCGGTGTCTCCGGCCGTATTGGGGTCGTCGTAGCGGTACAGGACGACGTTCATGGCTGTATTTACGTCCACCCTCAGGTCCTTGGTCCAGTCGAAGCCGACGTTGCCGTCCAGGTTATTGAATTTCGTCGTCTTATCCTGCTCCGGGAAGACGAGTTTGTGGGGCCGGCTCTCGGTAAGGTAATGGGCCAGGTGGAAAGTAACGTCTTCGCCCAGGGCGAGGTCGTAATCAGATGTTATTCTGTAACTCCGATACCTTTCACACGAGTTGGCGGGGCCCGGGTCTTCTTCGGAGGGGAGGTTGCCGTCGGCGTCCCGTAAAATGTTTTCGGTCTCCTCGTAATTGACGGCGACGTTGAATTCCGAATGCTCGCCCGGCGTAACGCGAACGTTGGTAGTGTTTGTAAAACTGGCTCTTTTTACGTCGTACCGTATTTCGTTGAATATTTTCCTGTACCGCTCCTTGTTCTCATAGAAATCCCGGCCGCGGCCGAACGAAACGGAATTGGAAAGCGAAAGTAACGAACTCAGGTCGTACGTAACGTCACCGGAGGCGTTGCCGTTAAGCATATCGCTGTCCAGCGCCGGCTCCAACCTGTCGCGGCCTATGCTGTCGTTGACGCCGAAAGATACGTTGAGGTTAAGTTTTTCGGTCAGGTCTTTGTTCATGCCGATTTGGCCGGACACAGTATTGCCGATATTATGAGACAGCGCGGGTTTTATCTTGCGTTCGGGGTACGTCCGCGTCTTCGCTATTTCTATCTTGGAGGAGCTTATATCGCCGGAATAATCGACGCTGAAAGTGGTGGCCGCGGTCAAATTGTAGTCTAAGCCACCGCCGAAATTATGACTACGGCTTGTCGTCGGCGGCGGCACATCCTCGCCGCGCGCTATTAATATTTCTTGCGACGAGTCCTGGACCCCCAGTCTTAAATCGGCCTTCAAATCGGTTGAGAATTCGTAGTCCAGCGAAGAGTCCACGCCGTTGGAAGAACTCTCGGTTTTGAACTCGTCGTACTCTTCGGTGGGCGGACGGTGTACCAAATTATACGAGTTGCCGTACGAGACGCTCAAACGCCACGGCGACGGCGGGTCGTAGTCGATGCTAAGGCTGGTGTTCCTTCCGCGCAAGGACCTGTTGTCCTCGGGGTTATAGCCGTTATCGAGCGACGTCGACGTTGCGAAGTCCAGGTTGCGGGTCAGCTGCACGGTGTACGACATGCTCCCGTTCGCGTTTTTAGAATCGCTTTGCGAGTAGTAGTTGAGGTCAAACGTTTTGGCCGATTCGGCCTCCTCGCCGCCCTCGTCGGCTTGCGCGGACGGAAGGAGGGTGAAAATAGCGAAGACCAAGGAGTATTTAATCGCTGATTTCATTTAAGAACGACGTGCCGGCCGCCAGCGGGCCGACGGCGAAGTTTTCCGCGACAGTCTGGCCTACGTCTGCGAGCGTAGCCCTCGTGCCTAACGGGACGCCGCGACCGATACGCCGGTGCCACGCGAGGAGAGGCGTATATTCGCGGCTGTGGTCCGTGCCGGGGGTCGTCGGGTCGTTGCCGTGGTCCGAAAGGATTAGTATTAAATCGCGCGCGCCCGTCTCACTCTCGACGGAAGGTAAAGCGGCGTCGAAATCCTCCAGCGTCCTGGCGTAGCCCTCCACGTCGTTGCGGTGGCCGTACACCGTATCCGTATCGTTCAGGTCGACGAACAGCAGCCCTTCGAACTCGTTACGCAGTTCGGCCTTAACCGTATTAACGCCGTCGGCGTTATCCTTCGTGCGGCTGCAGCCGGTGAAGCCGCGGCCGGCGAAAATGTCGTCAACTTTGCCGACGCCCCTTACGTCGAATCCGCTTTTGCTAAGTTCTTCAAGTAACGTGGGAGCCGGCGGGGGCAACGAATAGTCGCGACGAGCATCGTTAAGCCGGTAAAACGAGCCGACGTCGCCCGCGAAAGGGCGTACGATTACTCTACCGACGGCGTACGGTCCCGTCATAGCGTCGCGAGCTTTCCGGCCGACGTCGTGGAGTTCGTCGACCGGTACGACGTCGACGTGGGCGGCTATCTGGCAAACGCTGTCGGCCGACGTGTAGAGTATTAAAGCGCGGGTCCGAAGGTGTTCTTCGCCCAATTCGGCGATTATTCGCGTACCGGACGCGGCCCGGTTGCCTATGAACTTGCGGCCTGTAGCCGCCCTCAACTTTTCTACGGCGTCCCGCGGGAACCCCTCCGGGAAGAGGGGAAAGCTCTTTTTTAAAACGACGCCGGCAATCTCCCAAAAGCCGCTGGTGGAATCTTTGCCTACGGCCGTCATCGTCAACTTGCCGTATGCACCCGTAACGGCGGTTTCTTCAAAACCGGGAAGGCGCGTCAAGCGGTTAAGGCCCCGTGCGGCGAGGTGGGGAAGGTTCAAGCGTCCTCGCGCGTTGACTACGTTGCCCAAGCTGTCGGACCCCTCGTCGCCGAAGTTGTCCGCGTCCGGTAACTCGCCGATACCGACGCCGTCGAGTATAATAACGATAACGCGGTCGAATCGTCTATTCGTTCGAGTCACGGCGAAGCGCGGCAAGCGCGGCGCCCAATGGTGGTTTGGCCACGCCCCCCTCGGTAATGATCGCGTCTATCAAGTAGGCCGGCGTTACGTCGAACGCGGGATTATAAACGTCCACGCCCAAGGGAGCGGAACGGGCGCCAGCGAAAGACGTTACTTCCTCCGGGTTTCGCTCTTCTATCGGAATGTCCGCCCCTGAAGCCATACCGAAGTCCACCGTCGAGAGGGGCGCCGCCACGTAGAAAGGAACCAGGAAATGCCGCGCTAATATCGCTAGATTGAGCGTTCCTATTTTATTTGCGGCGTCGCCGTTAGCCGCGACGCGGTCGGCGCCGACGACGACGCAGTCGATCTTCCCCTGGGACATTACTGAGGCCGCCATGTCGTCGCAGATCAGGGTAGCCGGGATGCCGGCTTGCGTCAGCTCCCAGGCCGTCAAGCGCGCCCCCTGCAAAAGGGGCCTTGTCTCGTCGACGTAGACCGATACGTTTTTTCCCTCTTCGACCGCGGCGTACACCACGCCCAGAGCGGTGCCATAGTCGACCGTCGCTAACGCGCCGGCGTTGCAGTGGGTTAGGACCGTAGCGCCGTCTTTCAGAAGGGCGGCGCCGAACTTGCCCAAGCGGCGGTTGGCCTCCCGGTCCTCTTCCTCGATAGATTTCGCCTCGCGCTCGAGCCGTTCGTAGAGTTCTTGGGCCGAAGCCCCTTGCCCTTGGGCCGCGGCTTCCATCCGGCGGACGGCCCACGCCAAGTTGACCGCCGTCGGCCGCGCCGCGGCCAATAACGCGGCCGCCCGGGCGACGCGCTTCCGCAATTCTTCGGGCGACGTTTTTTTTGCGGAATGCGCGGCGAGCAATACGCCGTACGCCCCCGCGACGCCGATGGCCGGCGCGCCCCGTACGACGAGGCGGCGGATGGCGTCTCGGACTTCTTCGGCCGAGTCGCAACGCTTTATGACCAGTTCCGAAGGTAAGAGCGTCTGGTCAATGAGCTCGAGCGCATCCCCGGCCCACTTCAACGTCGGCAGCTGCATGTTTCGGATTCCTTCACTTTAAATAGCGATTGTATTTAAAACCGCAGTTTAAGTCAAGCGCTAACGCGTTCTTCCTATTGCGCTTGGTAAAAGGTTTATGGTAGATTTCGACGGCAAAGGGCGTTTAAGGTAAGGCCTTGCCGACGTTTGTATATTAATCGGCCGCGGGTATACGTCGACGACCCGGGCTCGGTTGATCGCATAGAAATGACGAAAGAAAAGAAGTTGGACGCAGGTGCCGGGCGGCAAGCGATATTGAAGCCCGAGCTCGAGGAAAGGCCGCCGTTGGGGCCGATAGTAGCAGTCGTCCGTTTCGCGACGCCCTGGTGGCGCGGCGCGGTACGGCGTAGGACAGGAAAGTTCCTGGACGGCTTGGTCACCGCTTTTCGGATCCGCGCCCGGGACGAGCCGGACCTGACGGTTACCGAAGAGGGTAACCGCGTCGTCGTCCGGCGCCGCCTCGAGGCCGGGCGTACCGAGGTACGCCTTGAGCGCGACGGCCGTGCCCGCGGTACGTTGTACTGCGACCGCCGCGAACTGGAAAACTTATACGCTTTGGGGGTAGTAGCCGGCGCAAAGGTATACCGCCCCGAGAGGGTCGAGAAAAAGGCGCCGGGAACGCCTAGGGAAGATGCCGACAATAGCGTATAACGTGAGGACGGTCTTGGACCGCATTGCAACCGCCGCCGCGCGGGCCGGTCGGAACCCGGAAGGCGTAGCGCTCGTAGCCGCCGCGAAAACGCGGAGCGCGGCGCAGGTCCGCGCCGTCGTTGAGGCGGGCGTGAAAGTCGTGGGCGAGAACCGCGTCCAGGAAGCCGAGGCGAAGATCCGCGAGCTAACCGGCGTCGATTGCGCATGGCATATGATAGGGCACCTTCAGCGCAATAAGGCGGCGAAAGCAGTGCGGTTCTTCGACATGGTCCAGTCGCTGGACAGCCCGCGGCTGGCGGATGAGCTTCAAAAAAGGGCCGCGGCGGCCGATAAAGTTATGACCGTATTGCTGGAGGTTAATACGAGCGGGGAGGAGACCAAGTACGGCGTGGCGCCCGAAGCAGCGGCGGATTTCGCAGCGTACGTCGCCACTTGCGCCAACCTCCGCGTCGAGGGTTTAATGACCATCGGCCCGCTCGGCGCGGGCACGGCGGCCGCCGCGGCCGCGTTCCAAACGCTCCGCGACCTCTTCGAAAAAATCGCGCCGTCTTTCGGCGGCGATTTCCGGTGGCTCTCTATGGGAATGACGGACGACTTCGAGCTAGCCGTCGAGGAAGGTTCGAATATGGTGAGGGTGGGTAGGGCGTTGTTCGGCCCGCGCTAAACTATTTCGTAATTCTCGGCGTGCGGGTTCGCGAGTAGGCCGCGCGAGCGTTCACGGGCGACGAGGATCTCTTCGACGTATTTCGGGTCCGCGCCGGGCGCGAGCTTGATAGTCCATGCGGCGCCGCGGCCGGCGGCCACGACGGCGTCGTACCCCAGCTCGAGCGCTAAATGGCGACACAGCGACTCGTCGAAAAGCCCTTCGCGCGGGTACACGAGCGCGACGTAACTGTCCTCCTTCGATAATGGCCTTTCGATGGTTTGCGCTACGAAGGTCTCTTTGTTGGGATTGGCAAACACGGTGGTGTTGGCCGCGATTTCGCTCAAGTACGCAAGCGCCGCCGCTTCTTCTCCCGCTACGGCCACGCGGTAGTAGTCTTGGCGTTTTAAATCGGCCAGGATGTCGCCGTACCCCAGCCGGTCCGTCAAAGTCTGGCGAGCCGTAAGCGCTATGCGGTCTACGACCCTGAGAGTTACAAAAAGTTCCAACTCGACGTGTTTAGCCGTCTTCAACGCCACGCGCAAAGATAACATTATTCCTCTCGGGACGCAACGTTAATGTCTTCGCGTTTGACGGGTTAGTAAGGCTATGCTATATTCGCCGTGTCGCAGGAACGGGTTTTATCTAACGGTAGATTAAATGGATATTGAGAAAAACGGCGAGTTAAATGAAACGAGCCCGGCGGAAATCTTCGCGGCCGTCCATCGCGCACGCGCGTACGGCGTCATTCATTTCAAAAGCGCCGCCGGGGAGACCGTATTCGTCACGTTTAAGCGCGGCCTGGCCCAACACGCTTCCGGCAAAGCAGGTGAAGGGGAGGCAGCGATGAAGTTGGTGCTCGGTTGGCGGGAAGGAGAGTACCGCTTTATCGAGGACGTAATGCCGGATGAAGAAAATTTCCCGGTCAACGTACCGCCGGAGATCGCCGTAGCGCTGGGCGTCGGTAAGGGCGAGGGACTCGAGTGGGCGGCGTTAGTGAAGGTGCCGCCGCTACCTATCTTGGCGGCGGGCGAACCGGCGGGCCGGGTCTCGCCCAAGGATACGAGGGACCTTTTCGGCGAACTAGAAAAGGGGAAATTCACCGGTTGTTGCGCTGTCGGCCCGCCGACGGAGCGGTTGGGCTTGTTTTTGTTTATCGAGGGGGCCGCGGTCAGCGGCCTTATATGGGATTGCGACAGTTTCCGGCGCGGCGACGAAGCGGCGACGGCTTTGGAAAAGGTCTTCGAACGAATAAAAGGGGACCTCGAACTATTTAGCGCGGGCGAAGAGGTCGCGTCGGCGATGGCGGTGGCCTTTACCGGCCACTTAGCCATCGCGCGGATGCCTGCGGCCGCTATTAATATAGAGGAATATCTGTCGTGGGCTCGTAAGGCCGGTATCACCGGTTTGGTTTCGATTATCGCCGGCGAAAAAGCCGCTAATATTCTGATAAAAAACGGCGACGTCCTCGGGGCCGTCGTCGCCCCCGACGCGACGGTCAACGCCGAGGCCGACGAAGCGTTGGCGTTGTTTTATGCGCGGGAGGCAACCGTCGAAGCTTACGCTACAAAGGCGGGGATTATTTGAAACCGATAGTTTAGACGGGGGCTGTAACCTGCTAGGCGAACGCCATAACGACGACGCCCGCGGTTATGACGACCGCGCCACCCATGCGGCGCCACCGCCCTCCTTCCCCCAAGAACCGGACACCGAAGAGTACGCTGAATATCATACCGACGTTGCGCGCGGCGCCGACGTACGAGACTAACGTCATGTTGAGCGCGACGAGCGCACACAGGAATCCGCCCATAGCGATGACGCCGACGGCCGCGGCGAGGAAGAAGTGGCGGTATATGTACCGGGCCGCGGCGAAGAGAGGACGGGTAACCACACAATATACGCCCAGCGTAGCCGCGGCGACGAGCCACCCAATGTAAATAGCGGCGTACGGCGAGACGAAACCGACAGCCCATTTATAACAAATATGATGGGCCGCGATGGCGGCGCCGGTCAATAGGGAAAGTAGAACCACGGCGGCGGTCACGCGCGCGCCGCGTCCGGGCCAGGCGACGGTACTTATTCCCGCTACGATTAGGGCGATGCCGACGTAACCCAGAAGTGTAACGTCTTCCGTAAGTAGAAGTAAGCCGCCGGCGAGGATGAATAGCGGCGCCGAACCCCGGCTCACCGGGTAAACGAGGGAGAGGTCGCCGCGGCGGTAAGTATACGTCAGCAGGATAAAATAGATTCCTTCGATCAAACCCGCAAGCGTCATTGCGACGAACGGCTCGAGGGAATGTACGTCGAGATGAGGCGCGATGAATATTACGAACGGGGGCGTATATATCGCGAGCGCCGACACGATAGCGCCGAGGAAGAATACCGACGGGTCCGCGGCCTTTTTAACCAGTAGGTTCCAAACGGCCAAAACGAATCCGGATGCGATTAACAATAATATAGCTGCGACGGGCATAACGGCCCAAAGAATACCACCGCGGCCGCCTCGGGTCAACGCGAAACCCAAATGTACGTATGCACCCGGTCTTACATCTCCAGTGTACTTCCGGCCGCGGAACGCGCGTTCGCTTTTAATAATCGCGATGGCTTGTGTCGCGGCCGCGGCTTTGTGCGCGTCGTGCGGCGACGACGGCGCCGGCCGCGGCGCGCCCGAAAAACTCAAGGAGATCGCGCCCGAAGAATACGAAAAGCTCGTGGACGCGAGCGACGTCCCTTCTCGGGATTACGACGAGACGGGCGCTTCGGATGACGGCCTTGGGAAAGCGGGAGAGCCGCGCAAAGAATACCGGCGCGCCGGTACCCTTCGGGGAAAGGAAGACGCGGATTCGTTCGAAGTGAGCGCTGGGTACGACCAGGTCGACATCGTATTCACGTGGCCCGAGGGGCAGATAGATTTTTGGGTTAAAGTCTACGGCCAGGAAGGCGACGAGCTGGGCGACTTCGACCTGGATAAGGGCGAGATCATCCAGCTTTTAAACGGCGGGGAGTTTACGGTGGAGATATACTCGAAAGAAGGCGGCGGCTCTTGGTCCGCGACGTATCAGAACTAACGCCGGCGTAGCGGATAACGCGCGAAACGTAGCGTGCCGCTTGAAAAAGGTCAATCGGAGAAAAAAATCTTGACACCCGTCGTCATTATTGGTATTTTCTCATCGTAGAAAAGGCGCTATCATTCGTAAATGATTAATTAGGAGGTTCGCTTCTTGAAAGTAAAGCTATTCATAACGTTGGCGACAGCGGCGGTGCTGTGCGTCGCGATCGTCGCGTGCAGCTCTTTGAAGGGCGGCGAAGAAGAGAAACCCGCCCCGACAACTACTCCCGCGCCCACGCCTGAGCCGGAAGTCGGTAAGGTAAACAAAGCCACGTCCGGCAACACAACAACGTTTACCGGCGTCCTACGCGGCGCAAACGATTCTAATAAGTTCGATGTTTTCGCGGAAAACGACTTAATCGAAGTCGAATTCGTTTGGCCCGACGATACGTACTTCCACGTTAAAGTACTCGGCATGGCCGGAGATGAGTTGGGCGACTTTGACCTGAGCGAAGGCGAGATTATCGAACTTACTGGAGGCGGTAAGTTCGCGCTGATAGTCTATTCCAGAAGCGGCGACGGCGCCTGGACGGCGACTTATACCGATTAATTACGTAAACCCCTCCTCCTTGGGTGTCGGCCTTCGCGGGTCGGCGCCCTTTCTTTAACGAGGGTCGTTCTATGGTTACGATAGATCTCGACAAACTATTGGCCGCGGCGAGCGCGGTCCGAGAGCGAGCGTACGCCCCGTATTCGCATTTCGCGGTCGGCGCCGCGGCGTTGGGAAGCGACGGCCGGGTCTACGCGGGGACGAACGTCGAGAACGCCTCGTACGGCTTAAGCCTTTGTGCCGAACGCGCCGCCGTGGCCGCAGCCGTCGCGGCCGGGGCGTCGGAGATACTCGCCGTAGCGGTTATCGCCGACGGTCCGGTACCGCCCTGCGGCGCGTGCCTTCAGGTGATCGCGGAACTGGGGCCTACGGCTACCGTGGCCTGGGGGGACGGTATGGGCGGTTATGACGTTGCCGAAGTGGGCGAACTCTTGACGAAGCCTTTCCGGCTCGAGCGGGGCGAAGGCGGGTAGTAACGCCGTCGTGGACTTAGCGGGCTGCGGCAAGCGGTTGCGCAGGTCGTGTGGGGCAGGATTACTCTGCCGGTATTTTATTTTCGGCCCGTTCACGGCCGTAGAAGCGGCGTATATAAAATATACAAAAACAACGAACCGGGGGTCACGCTTACCTTAACTATCTTTAAATCGCTTGAAATAGGGGAGGTGGTTTATTATAATGAAATAATCGAAAAATTGTACGAACATAAAAACGAAGGCGACGACAACGTTTTCGTCACGCGAGCTTCGTCGTACGAAAATAAAGAGCTTCGCCGGGCGGTAGAAGCTATAGTGGACGCGGCGGGCGGTTGGGATGAGGTAAGCCCACCCGAACGTCCCACGCTTATAAAGCCGAACCTTATGGCCGCGCGGGAACCGTCGCGTGCCGTTACGACGCACCCGGCGCTTATTAGAGTTTTAGGAGAGCTCCTGACGGCCCGGGGCCGGAACGTGTTAATAGGCGACAGCCCGGCCGGCGTCGCCAGGGGAATTAAACGCGTTTGGGATACCACCGGCGCGGCCGAAGCGGCACGCGCGGCTGGAGCGCGGTTAGTATCCTTCGAGGCAGAGGGGTCGGTACCGCGGCCGGTGAAAAGCCGCTTCGTCGAGGAAGTGCGAGTCACGCGTTTTTGCGACGAGGCGACGGTAATAGGCGTAGCTAAACTCAAGACTCATTTTTTAACGATTTTGACGGGGGCCGTAAAAAATTGCTTGGGCGTAATTCCCGGCCTGGCGAAAGCCGAGCTGCACCGACGCGCGCCGCACCCGGACGATTTCGCCGAGTTGCTGGTCGATTTAATCCCGGCGTTGGCGCCGAGGTTCAGCTTCGTGGACGCCGTCGTCGGCTTAGAGGGCGACGGTCCGGCGTCGGGTGACGCGCGTAATTTCGGCCTCGTCGTCGGCGGGTACAACGCCGCCGCCGTGGACGTGGTATTGGCACACATCGTGGGTTTTGCTCCGGACGACGTACCGACGGTCAAGCTCAGCATAGAACGCGGCTTGACCCCTCCGGCGCCGGATATAATACTGCTTGACGCCAAGTACTCGGACTTGATTTTCGACGACGTCGCGACGCCCGGCAGCCTGTGGGTAAAGCACTTGCCCCGGCCTTTATTGCGTTTCGCTGGGCGCCAGTTCGTAATTAAACCCGCGGTAAAGGTAGATAAATGCACCGGGTGTGAACGCTGCGTCGAATCTTGCCCGGTTGGGGCGGCGCGCATGGCGGATGGCGTCGCCGAAATTGACGCTTCAAAATGCATCGAGTGTTTATGTTGTTACGAGACTTGCGCGGACGACGCCGTATATTTAAAGCCGTCCCGCGTAGCCCGTTTATACTACGCGTTGCGCGATTTTAGACATCGGCGCCGCCAGCGGTCACGCGCGTGAGGTCGTCGTACGCCTGATAGCGTGGAGGTAACGTGAAGACCATAGCTCTTATTATATTATCCGTGGCGCTGGGCGTCACCGGCCAGATATTCCTGAAACAGGGCGTCTCGGCCGACGGACCTATAACCGGCTTGAACCGGGCTTTATTGGTCACGTTTTTCAGGCCGCTGGTCCTTTTGGGCCTATTTTGCTACGGCCTTTCGTCAATATCTTGGCTGGTCGTCTTGAGCCGAACCGAGCTCTCGTACGCGTACCCCATGATCGCGCTCGGTTACGTCTTTGTGTTTTTCCTTTCGTGGTGGTTTTTCCAAGAACACGTGACGTGGATAAGAATAGCAGGCTTATTCCTTATATGCTCCGGCGTCGTGTTGGTAGCGATTACGAAACCGACGGGTACTCAATAAATATGGTTAAACCCTATTTCCCTAAAGACCTTAAAAAGGCTTTAGCTCTCCAACGAGAATTAGCCGGGTTGGTAAAGCACGCGGGCCGGCCAAAACGTGTGCGTCGCGTGGCGGGCGTAGACGTCGCGTACCACCGCGGCCGGTCGCTAAACGTATGCGCCGTCGTCATTCTCTCGTACCCGGGGCTCGAGACGGAGGAGGTCGTCTGCCAGCAAGGTCCTACGCCGTTCCCGTACGTACCCAGTTTATTGAGCTTTCGCGAAGCGCCCTTATGCTTCGATATCTTGGCGTCCCTCCGCAAAAAATTCGACATTCTTTTAGTAGACGGCCAGGGGATCGCCCACCCGCGCCGTTTCGGGATCGCGTCCCACCTCGGCGTTCTCCTCGACGTACCTACCATCGGCTGTGCTAAATCCCGCCTTATCGGCAAGGGACCGAAGAGATTAGGTAAAACTAAAGGCTCCCGCGGTTCGCTAACCCACAACGACGAGCGCGTAGGTACCGTGCTAAGGACTCGTACCGGCGTCAAACCGATGTACGTGTCCGTAGGCCACCGCAGCCGCCTCGATTGGGCCGAAGACCTGGTCCTGGAGCTAACCCCTCGCTTCCGTATCTCCGAGCCTATTTCCCGCGCCCACAACGTCGTGACTAAGGAACGCCTACGCATGGACATTGAAAATCATTAATTTCTAGGCCGTTAGCTATTATCAATTAATCTAATTAATTAGATGAGTATGGCCCCGGACGATTTCGTTAAATTGGTGAAGGGACGTCGTTCGGTCCGGACGATGTCCCCTGAGCCTATTCCCCGAGAGCATTTGGATGCGATTGTCGAAAGCGGCCTATTCGCCCCATCCGGTTCGAACCAGCAACCTTGGCATTTTGCGGTTGTTACGGATAGAATGTTAATAAATAAGATGAAAGATGGGGCGGCGGCGAAAGTCGAATTAATCAAAGGCAGGATATCGTCCGCCAGCGCCCAACGCAGTTTCGACGGATATATTCAGTACATTACGTTCTTTGGTAGTTCGTCGGCCGTAATCTGTTGTTTCGTCGAGCCTTACCGAGCGTTGCTCGAGCGGCTGCTAAACAGGTACGCGCCTGAAATATCGGTGAGTACGCGCGAAAACGCATCTATACAAAGCGTCGCCGCAGCCGTCGAGAATATGTTGTTGGCGACGCACGCCTTCGGGTACGCGGGGTGTTGGATGACCGGGCCGCTAATAGCGAAGGAAGACATCGAGGCGCTGGTGAAACCGGAGGGGAACTGGGAACTTACCGCGATGGTCGCTCTAGGCCACCGGCGCGAGGGCAAGGGTACGCCCCAAACGCCTAAAAGGCGGCCCAGGGATGAAACGGTATCGTATTTCGGGGAATGACGCCGTGGTATACGGTATTTCGAAAAACGGAAAATTTGCGTTCGCGGCATTAGCGGTAGCTTATACGGTCGCAGGTTGTAGCGGGTCGGCTGAAGAGGCCCAGGGAACGCCCGCAGCGGCGCCTGAAGCGACGGTAGTGGTCCTTAACGGTGCCGGTAGGGCCGAGGTCTGCGAGGCGGTTGCTGCTCGGCTCGGCGCGGAATCACCGCGCGACATCGAGAATCATAGAAACGGCGACGATTTGGACTATTCCGTTAGCGAAACCCTAATAAAGTGCGACGAACGGTATCGAGCGCAAGCCGAGGCTCTACGGGGAAATTTGGGTTTCGGCGCTGTTTCGTATCAAAAAGGGCTGGATAGTATCGAAGTAGTCGTAGGTTGGGATGCGCCGCCGCCGTCGTTTGACGAGCCGCCGGCGAACGGGATATATATCGATAAATCGGAGAAGGCGGTGTATTCCTTCCAAGGCGGCGAGCTCGTTAATATTTGGCCGTGCGCCACCGGAAAGGCCGAGACGCCGACTCCCACCGGCCGCTTCGAAGTTACCGTGACACTAGAAAACCCGACCTGGTATTGGCAGGGTAAGGCTATTCCGCCCGGGCCGGACAACGGCTTAGGTGATTGGTTCATCGGGATTAATAAGAAAGGTTACGGCCTTCACGGCACGAACGAACCACCCAGCATAGGCACCGCCGCTTCGCACGGTTGCGTGCGGATGTACAACGACGACGCGGGCGACTTGGTTAAACTGGTTTCGCCCGGAACGCCGGTAGTCATAGTGGAGTAAGGTTGGCTGCGGGAACTTTTTGGTAATTGGCGCGGAGGTCGAAGATGCCGGAAGAGAAATGCCCCAATTGCGGTACGGCGTACGAGTCTGACGCGACGTTTTGCATAAATTGCGGCGCGAAACGCGGGGAAACGCCGAAAGACGAACAACCGGAAACCCCGGCGGCCGCAGCCCCCGCGGAACCGCCTGCGGAAGCCGAGCCCCCGCCGGCGAAAAGAGCCGCGGACGTCGAAGCGCCGCCGCCGTCACGTCCTCAGTCCGAAGAGAAAGTCCAGGAGCACCTCGACGACGAAATGGAAAAAGCGGTGCCGGAAGAGCCGAAGAAAAAGAGTAAGAAGGGTTGTTGTATCGTCGCGGCCATAGGCGGCGTAATCGTCTTATTGGCGGTGGCTTGCGGCCTGGGCCTATATTTCACAGGCATGCTGGAGGAATGGGGCGTGGTCGTGGGCGGCGAGGGGTTCACTCGCGACTTCGCGGTCGTTACAGAAGAAGATATCACGGTATGGCAAAAGGGCGAGGGTACGGTTGTCAAACAAGAAAAGGAGATGTTGAAGGTTCGGAACGCGCTGGTGGGCGTAAACTACGACCCCGGGACGAATTATTCGGCTTCGTGTACCGTCTTCGTCCAAAATGTCGAAAACGGGGAAGGGTGGGCCGGCCTCGTTATGCGCGTGAATCCGAAGGGCGGGGACCGGTACGCTTTCGGGATCCTACCCAAGAAAAAGCTCGCCCGTATTAATAATATCGCGGGTGCGGGCGAGCCGCTGGTTCTCGCCAGCGCCCGCGTCGCCGCTTTGCGGGTTGGGATGCCGTTTACCGTAAAAGCGACCGTTTCCGGCAACGAGCTTACGATGGAAATAAACGGTACGGTGGTAGGCCAGGCCACGGACATCGGCCTACTCGAGGGCCCGATGGGCTTCGAGGTTCGCGGTGCTACCGCTTACTTCGACGATTTGAGCGTGCGGCCCGAATAAAGTACCCGGGTCGCCGACTCGAGCGGAGGTAGCTTTGCACCCGGTAATTTGGAGAATTACCGACACGATGGCGATCAAGTCGTACGGCGTCGCGATCGCCGTTGCGTTCGTTTTGGGTATCTTCCTCACGGCCCGGCACGCCCGCAAAGTGGGCTTGAAATTCAACGATTTCGTGGACATGGGTTTCTGGGTTGTTATCGCCGCCATAGTGGGCGGCCGCATCTTCTATATCCTGTTCAACCTGCAGGAATACATCCAAAGGCCGATCGCAATCGTGCAAATATGGCACGGCGGCCTCATATTCTACGGCGGCCTTTTCGCCGCCGTTTTAACCGCCATCATTTTCGTGAAGCGCCGTGGCATCCCGGTTTGGTTGAGCGGCGACTTGATAGCGCCCCAGATCGCGCTCGGCTACGCCATAACGCGCGTTGGCTGCTTCTTAAACGGATGCTGTTTCGGCGGAGCCACCGCTTTACCGTGGGGCGTCAAATTCCCGCTGGGAACCGGTGCCGGCCGGTATATCGGCGAGCTCTCTTTCGCGGCGTTCTTCTCGGGCCAGGCCGACGCCGTCATCCGCCTCCACCCGGTGCAGCTATACGCCGCCGCGGCGAACCTCTTCATCTTCGCTTTGCTGCTGGTGGCCTGGCGGCGGCGTTCCTTCGACGGCCAGATCTTCTGGTATTACACGATGTTATACGCCGTCTACCGGTTCGCGATAGAGTTCCTCCGGGCGGACAACCAGCCGCTCGTCTTGAGCCTCACGACGGCGCAAATAATGAGCATAACGCTATTCGCATGCTCGCTCGTCGCGTGGTTCAACCTGCGCGCGCGAGGCGTGATGCGCGGCGCCGCGGCCGCCAAAACAAATAAATGACGCGTATATGGCTCGACGAATTAGGCCAGCACGTCGACGAAGATGTCGAAGTCGCCGGTTGGGTTTTTAATTTCCGCAGCAGCGGGAAGATTCATTTTATACAGCTCCGCGACGGTACGGCGCGCGTACAGGCGGTATGCGTCGAGGGCGACGTTTCCGACGACGTCTTCGCCCGGTGCGACGGGCTCGCGTTGGAATCGTCGGTGCGCGTCGTCGGCGCCGTCCACGAAGACGCCCGGGCGCCGGGTGGCGTCGAATTGCTCGTTAAAGACCTTGAGATATTATCGGCGGCGCTGGAATTTCCCATCCAGAAGAAAGAACACGGCGTCGACTTTTTATTGGACCGCCGGCACTTATGGCTGCGTTCGCCGCGCCAAGAAGCCGTCCTCAAAGTGCGGTCGGCCGTAGAAAGAGCCATAACAGACTTCTTCGACGGGCGCGGTTTCGTGCGCGTGGATGCCCCCATTCTGACGCCCACGTCGCCCGAGGGCACGACGACGCTGTTTAAAACGGACTACTTCGGCGAACCGGCCTTTCTGAGCCAGAGCGGCCAACTCTACATGGAGGCCGCGGCTGCGGCGCTCGGCAAGGTATACTGCGCCGGTCCGACCTTCCGCGCCGAGAAATCGAAGACCAGGCGCCACGTAATGGAATTTTGGATGATCGAACCTGAGGTCGCGTTCCTCGACCACGAGGGAAACATATCGCTTGCGGAAGATTTCGTATCAGCGATCGTGGGTGCCGTATTAGCGCGGCGCCGAGCCGAGCTCGACGTCTTGGAGCGCGACGTCGCCGCGCTCGAACGCGTCAAGCCGCCGTTCCCGCGCGTTACGTACGACGAGGCTCACAAACTCCTTACGGCTAAAGGCTGTGACTTCCCGTGGGGCGAGGACCTGGGCGGTGACGAGCAAACGACCCTCGCGGAGGAGTACGACACGCCCTTTTTCGTCGAGAAGTTCCCGGTCTCGGCCAAGGCTTTTTATATGAAGAAGTGCGAAGACGACGCGCGTTTAACGTATTCCATAGACGTATTCGCGCCGGAGGGCTACGGCGAGATTATAGGGGGCTCGTGCCGCGAAGAAAATTTGGACGAGCTTCTCGAAAACGTCGCCGCTCATAAGCTCCCGCCCGAACCTCTCGAGTGGTACCTGGACCTCAGGCGTTACGGCGCGGTTCCGATGGCGGGTTTCGGCCTCGGTTTGGGGCGGACCGTAATGTGGATCTGCGGCCTTAAGCATATCCGAGAAGCTATACCTTTTCCGCGGATGTTAAACCGTTTTTATCCCTGACGAAGCGCGCGTACGCCGAAAGGCCGACGCGCCGACTTCGGCGTTTCTCTTGCAAGATTCGGCGACGAACGGCGGTATACGCGTCACTCCGTTCAAACGGATGGCGCACGGCCTCTCCGGCTTAGCGTACAACCGGCACGCGGGGCCCGTCGTGTTTGTCGTCGTAATCGGCCTCGTCACCGGCCTCGCCGCGCTCGGCTTCCGCGAGCTGACCCGTTTTTTCAATTTCATTTTACTGGAACGCGCCTGGGCCTGGGCCGAGGCTACGCCGCCGTACGGCCGCGCCGCGTTGCCCGTAATTACGGGCGGCGGCTGGTTGGTAGTCGGCTTGCTTGTATACTTCCTCGCCCCGGAGGCCAAAGCCTCGGGCGGGTCGAGAGGGGCCCACCTTTTAGATCGGCTCGAGCCCAGGCAGCGCCGTGAACCAGGTATTGCACCTGGCGGCGCAGCGCGCGAGGACGCCGGGCGGTTGCGGCGCGGCCGTTCGACTACCCTAATACTATGAGTAACGCCACGCTCATCCTATTGCTTTTAGCCGCCCTTTCGGCGGGCGCTTTGTTTTCCGCCGCCGAGGCCGCGTTGTTTTCGTTGGGAAGCGTCCGGTTACGACGGATGAAGTTGCGCCGCAGGCTTACGGCCCCTCTCGTGCGGTCTCTTCTGGTCCGGCCTCGCCGACTCCTCGTGACGGTGGTTATCGGCAATATGTTTGCGCTGGCCGCGGCCGCTTCTCTTGCGACGGCGTTGGGCGTCCGCGTTAATCCGCTGTACGGGCCGGTCATAGCCGCGGCGGTCGCGACGGTCATAGTGTTCGTATTTGCCGAAACCCTTCCCAAAACGTTGGGCGTTACCTGGCCGGAAAAAGGCGCGGCCTTAACCGCGCCGTTCATCAAGCTCGTATTCTGGGTTTTATACCCGCTGAACCGGGCCGCGCTCGCCTTAACCGATTTCTTGGCAGGGCGGCCGCAGCGGCGGAGTTTGGACCCGGGCGTAGAGGACATCTACGGCCTGCTCAGAGAGAGCGAGGCCGGAGGTATTTTAGACGACGTCGAGAGGGAAATGATCGAGCGGGTGGTGGCGTTCGCGGACCGCACGGCGGGGGAGATCGCAACCCCCCGCACGAAAATATTCGCCCTCAACGCCGATACAACCTTTCAGGAGGCGGCGCGCGCGGTCGCCGATTCGCCGTACGCTCGTATACCGGTTTACGAAGATACGCCCGAGAACGTAATCGGTATTCTCTACGTCAAGGATATTTTGCTCGCCGGAGACGAGCGACCACCCAACCTCCGCGAGTCCGTGCGCCCCGCGTATTTCGTGCCCGATAGCCAACCCGCGGTCGATCTTTTTGTCGATTTTATGAGGAACCGTACGCACATAGCGCTGGTCGTAGACGAGTACGGCTCGCTCGACGGCTTAGTAACGATGACGGACGTTCTCGGGGAGATAATAGGCGAACCGGCGCAACCCGTCAAGTACGTCGGCGCGAGGCGGTTTATCGTCGCGGCCGACACGGACCTCGACGATTTCAACGATTTAACGGGTTCTAACCTCCAGGACGAAGAAGCGGAGACTTTGGCCGGGTATCTATTGAACCGGTTCGGCCGTATACCGGCCGTAGGCGAGGAGTATCGCGAGGGCGACCTTAAATTTACGGTCGAGGCTGCGGAACCACATCGGTTAACCGAAGTTATGGTCGAAAAAGCCCGAGGGTTGGAGGCTTAGTTGGGGATAATCTACCTACTACTGGTGATAGCGTTATTGTTCGCCGCCGGGTTTTTTTCGTCGGCCGAGACGGCGGTCCTGGCGGCCAACCGTATGCGGTTGCGGCACCTCGCCGCCGTGGGCAACCGCCGCGCGGCCCGCGTCTTGTCGTTCCTGGAAAAACCCGACGCCTTTCTCACGTCCATCCTATTTGGCAACAACGTTTCGTTGGTCGTCGCGACGTCGCTCTTAACCGTATTGATCGCCCGTTATTCGGGCGAGGCCGCGAGCGTCGTCGTTACGACGCTCGCCATGACGGTCCTCCTAACCATATTTTCCGAAATTATCCCCAAATCGGTCGTCCTCGAAGACGCGGATTATTTCGCCATGTCCTTCGCGCCCGTCGTCGGCTTTCTGGAGACGTTGTTTAAGCCCGTGGTTTGGGCCACCAACGTCGTTACCGGCGGGTTGCTCGGCCTGGTGCGCGTTCGGGCGGAGCGGCTGCCGTTCGCGACGCGGGAGGAGTTGCGGGCCATACTCACGTCCCGGCAGTCGCGGACCAGGAACGAAATCGTCCAGCGCCGCATGATACGGCGCATCTTCGGCTTCGGCGAAACGACGGCGAAGGACGTAATGGTGCCGCTCGCCGACGTAGTCGCGTTACCGGAAACCGCGACCAAGAAAGACGTCGTCGCGGCGCTGGGGCAAAGCGGCTTCTCGAGCTACCCCGTTTATAGAGGTCGCCGCGAGGATATCGTAAGCGTCGTCGTGGCGCGCGATTTCGTCGCGTCACCCGCGGACGCACCCGTAAAAGCCAACCTGTGGATGCCGTTGTTCGTTTCAACCCGGGAAAGTATCGAGACCCTCCTGCCGCGCCTGGCGAAGCGGCGAGTAGATATGGCCGTAGTACGAAACGAGAGCGGCCGCGCCGTCGGCATAGTGACCGAGGAGGACATCGTCGAAGAGGTGGTAGGGGAGATAGAGGACGAATATAATTGGGGGGCGCAAGGGTTGATTCGTCACGGCGACGGTTATGCCGCGGACGCCCGCTTGGCGGTAAACTATTTTAATAAACGAATGCCGGTGCCGTTACCGCGGGGGGATTATATTACGGTGGGCGGTTTTCTGGCCTCGCGGTTGGGGCGGGTGCCCAAATCCGGTGACGAATACGTTTGGCCGCCGTACCGTTTCCGCGTTTTGAGGGCTACGCCGCGGGCGGCGCGCCTTATCAACGTTGAGACCCTTAAGCCGAACGGTAACTAAGCGGCTCAAAGGGGTTGCGAAAGGAAGCGGCGAAGGTTATACTTCGACGTAAAGGACATGGGTCGGTACCGATATGGCATTAAAAGGCGATCTTGAGACTATCAACCTCCCGGACATACTTCAACTCCTTAGTACGGCCGGGAAAACCGGCGCTCTTTCCATCCGGCGGGGCGCCGAAGAGAAGCGTTTATATTTTAGAGACGGGATGCTGGTTTACGCCTCGAGCACGGACGTGCGCGAGAAATTAGGCAGCGTCCTCGTACGGGAAGGTTATATCGAACAAGATACCGTCGCGGGGGCGAGAGTGTCGCAGAATAAGTCGGGGCGTCCGTTCGGCCTGTGCCTGTTAGAACAAGGCAAAATTTCGCACGAAAAGCTCGTCGCCGGGTTGAAGATGCAGGGCCGGATGATTATTACCAACCTCTTCAACTGGTGGGGCGGCGAGTTCGAATTCTTGGAGGGCGAACAGGCCTGGCCGGAGGAGATCTCCATCGGCTTCGACGTCCAGGGGATAATCATGGACGCCGCAACCGCCGTCGACGAGTGGAACCGCATCAAGGGAATGCTGCCCGACCTGGACGTCGTGCTGGAAGTCGTACCCGCGCCGGTGCAGGGGAAAGGAGGGGTGCAGTTCGACGCCGAGCAATGGCACGTGCTCTCGCTGGTGAACGGCCGCCGCTCGATGGTCGACATCGCGGCCGCCAGTAACCTCTCCGACATTGAGACGTGCTCGGTCGCGTGTCGTTTGCTGGACAGGGGCTTCGCGCGTCCCATGGGCGTCAAAGCTCGGGAGGCTACGGCGCCGGCCGCGGAGACCTCCGGCGCCGCGGCCTTGCTCGATATCTACAATGAACTCTTCGCGCAAGTAATATTCGCCGTGTCCGAAGAAGCGGGCGAGGAATCGATCCGGAAGTTGAGCGAAGCCGCCGCGGCGAGATGCGAGACCCTACCGCATTTGAGAGGTTGCTGGCAACCGGCCCAGGGCGTCCTCAGTAAACGTTGTGTTCTGAAGAGCCTAGTCTTGGAGGACCCTGAGACGCGCGACGAAGAACTGGCCGCATCCCTCTTCGAGTTATTTCGGTACGAGCTTTCCTCTACCGCGCAAATCCTAACCAGGCCCCGTCAAGCCGCGCTTATACAAGACCTGCAACCGCTTGCGGCAATATTACTCAAGAAACACGACTCGAAATTGGTGGATTCGGGCGTACGGCGTGTCCTAAGCCGTTTCCTTTCGCCCACCGAAGTATCGTATGCCGAAGCTGAATGACGACGCGGCCGCGCCGCATTTCGAACTGGCGGAGAAGAGGCTCCGTTCGCTCGTAGATATCTCGCGTGCGTTTTCCAAGGAGGTGGAGCTCTCCTCCCTGTTAGCGGTAGTAGCTCGCAGAACCTCGGATGCTATCGGCACGGAACGCACGTCGGTATTCCTGCTCGACCCCGAACGCCGCGAACTTTGGACCGTCGTGGCCGAGGGCGAGCCGCGTGAAATCCGTATCCCCGAAGACGCCGGCATAGCCGGGTGGGTAGCGACGCACGGCGAACCTGCCGTCGTCTCGGATGTTACCAACGACCCCCGGTGGAACAAAGAGGTCGACCGCGAGACCGGGTATACTACGAGGAACATCCTCTGCGTTCCGATGGACGACGCCCAGGGCGAACGCTTGGGCGTCTTCCAATGCCTCAACCGGACCCAAGGCAGCTTCACCGAAGACGACGTAAAGTTCCTTCAGGCCATAGCGTCGCAGGCCGCGATCTACGTCCGGAACGCCCGCCTGTTAGAAGCCCGCAAACAGATGTTCGATAGCCTGGTCGATACCCTCGCCGAAACTATCGAATCCCGCGACCCGCTCACCGCCGGCCACAGCCGCGGCGTTATGCGATACGCGGTAGGGGCGGCCCAAAAAATGGGTTTGCAGGCCGAGGACTTAGAGGTGATCCGTTACGCCGCGTTGCTCCACGACTACGGGAAGATCGGCGTCCCCGACCACATCTTACGCAAACCGACGGTGCTGACGCCTGCGGAGTACGAGGTAATTAAAAAACACGTTCTACATACGCAGCAGATACTGGCCCGCATTCACTTCGAAGAGCGGCTGCGCGACGTGCCGGTAGTGGCGGCGCACCATCACGAACGCCTCGACGGTTCCGGCTATCCCAAGGGGCTTCGCGGCGAAGATATATCGGCCGGGGGAAAGGTCATCGCCGTCGCCGACGTCTTCGACGCCATGACGTCCCGCCGCCACTACCGCGGCCCTATGAGCGTAAACCAAGCCGTGGAGCTCATCAGCGACGGCGCCGGTTCGCAGTTCGATGCTGACGCAGTCGAGGCGCTTAAGCGTTATTTGGTCGAAGAGGGGAGACTAGGGGCCTGAGATTAATATGGATACCGGCGTTTGGAAAGAAATCGTCGACTTACTCGAGACGGGAGACGCCGCCGCCGCGCTCGAGCGGTACCGTCTTTATTGGGACGAAGCAGGCGGCCCGCCACGTTGCACATCGGGCGAGGACTCGTTGCGGGAGCTTAACCGTCGTCTTACGGTTTGGCAGCAAATAGAGCTTTACGTCGGCGAAGCCGACCGACGTCCCGATAACCCTCGCTCGTGGAAGCTTTTAGGGTATGCGTACATGTGGGGCGGATTATATATACCGGTATTGCTGCGCGCGGCCGAACAAGCTTTGCTCGCGAGTGCCGTCCGCGAAGACGACGAAGCGCTGGTAGCCAACCTGGAAGAGAAAATGGAATTGTGCCGGCAGGCTATCGCCGGCGACAAAGAGGCGCGGACTGAGATCGCCGAGGGCGAACGGCTTTTCGCCAAAATATTTGACGTTTTACCGGCCGAGGTCCTTATGCCTGAGGCGTTCGTTAGCGCGCGTATAGTCGCGTCGCCGGCGTTGAAAATTACGGCCGCCGTAATCGCGCCCGACCTTTTAGATATCCTTGACCGTTGAGGTAGCCTATGGACCGCAAGCTAATAGGCCGATGTGGTAAGTTTTGCGGCGAATGCCGGATTTATATTACCGCTCACGCCGACGATCCCCAGGCGGTCGCCGAACTCGCCCGCGAAATGGGCGTCGAGCCCGAACGTATAAATTGCGCCGGATGCCAAGGCCCCGCCGGAACTTGTTATAACGCCCAATGTAAGATCGCCGTCTGCCTCGACGAAAGGGGCTACCGTTATTGTGCACAATGTGCCGAGATAAACGACTGTACCAAGTACGCCCAAAATAACATCGAATTCGGCGGCCGTCCCAAAATCTACTCTGATCAATTAAAGGCTTGGGGCGAGGAACGCTGGTTGAGGTTCCACCTCGGCGACGACGGCGAAAGTTCCGACAAGGATTAGCAACAAGGAGTTACAGAATTGGCCCGCAACGCGGAGGGGAACGAGGCGCCCGGCCTGGTTGGACGTTGTGGCCTTTTTTGCGGAAGTTGCGATATTTACGCCGTGAGCCACGTACCCGCGCTCGACGAACGCCGCCAGCGGATGGCGGCTTATTTTAAGCGTCCCCCTGCCGACGTCGCGTGCGAGGGGTGCCAAATCGTAACGCCGCAATGTTGGGGTAACGATTGCACGATCCTCAAATGCCTGGGTGGCCGCGACTTAGCTTACTGCGACGAATGCACCGAGGCGAAAGAACGGTCCTATGAGCGCGCCGCGCACGTGGTCGGGGCCTTCCGCGGACGTTTCGGCACGATCCTGTGCCGCGAGTTGATAGATTTGGATTTGAGCGAACCGGAAGGGCGGGAGACTTACCAGCGTAAAAATATCCAAGATAATTACTGCGTCGATTACGCGACGGCCGCGGTAAAGGCGGCTTACGAGGCAATCGCCTCTTAACGGCCGCACTTGAGCGCAAATAGCCGCCGGCGGGCGGCTTTTAAAATAATGGTAACCGCAAACTCGTGGTTCAGGGATTTAATCGTTCGTAAACGCGACGGTAAGGCCGTCGTCGACGACGATTGGCGCCGTTTCGTAGAAGCGCTCGGAGCCGGCGAGCTCCCCGATTACCAGATATCAGCGCTTCTCATGGCCGTATACTTCCGGGGAATGACCGTCGAGGAAACGGCGGCGTTGACGGCGGCCATGGCCGCTTCGGGCGAACAATTGGTGCTCGGCGAGGGACCGTACGTCGATAAACATTCGACAGGCGGCGTGGGCGACGCTGTAACGCTCGTTGCCGTGCCCTGGGCGGCGGCTTGCGGGGCGCGGATAGCCAAGCTCTCGGGTCGTAGCCTGGGACATACGGGCGGCACCGTCGACAAACTGGAAGCGATCCCCGGTATAAACCTATCGCTCACCGCCGAAGAGCTGAAAGAGCAAGCCAACCGCGTCGGGTGCGCCGTCGCCGAAGCGCATGCCGTTGCGCCCGCGGAAAAAATCATCTACGCGCTCCGCGACGCCACGGCTACGGTGGAAGCGTTACCCTTAATGGTCTCCAGCATATTGAGTAAAAAACTCGCCGGCGGAGCCCCCGCTTTCGTCTTCGACGTCAAAGCAGGTAGGGGAGCCTTCGCCAAAGAAGAGAATTACGCTCGCGAGCTCGCCGGTAGTTTGATCGCCGCGGCTAAAGCGTCTGGTCGGAAGGCCGTCGCCGTAATCACGTCCATGGACCAGCCGTTGGGGCGCGCCGTGGGTAACGCGCTCGAGGTCGCGGAGGCGGTTGAGACGTTACAGGGCCGAGGCCCCGACGACTTGCTCGAGGTTTCGGCCGTGATCGCCGCCGAGATGCTAACCGTAGCGGGCATCGCCGGCCCGGAAGAAGCGCGACGCCGCTTGGAAGCGACCCTTGAGAAAGGGGAGGCTTTCGCGAAACTCGACGAGATGGTACGCGCCCAGGGTGCCCCCGCCGAATGGTGGACTCGCCTTCCGGAAGTGGCGAAAACGGCTCCTGTGAAAGCCGAACGGGGAGGGTACGTATCGGGTTTGGACGCCTTCGCCGTAGCCCGGGCGGCCAACGCGCTTGGGGCGGGCCGGCAGGTAAAAGAGGACATCGTTGACCCGGCGGTCGGCGTCGTCCTGCACAAGAAGGCAGGGGAACCGGTATCGGCCGGCGACGTATTGATGACCCTTCGATACAACGACGACGAGCGCTTGCGCCGGTCCCTCGAATTCGCGCGAGTCGCCTTCGACGTCGGCGAAAAGCCCACGCCGCGTCCGTTAATACTCGGGGTATTGCGATAGTGCCCGGGGCGCTTTGGACCGGTTATGTTTAAATTACGCCCCATCCTGGTCGTAGCAGTTATCGGCGACGGCTCGGCCGGCGTCGTCGGCGTGGTCGCCTCGGCC
>SDBS01001260.1_pt1 | contig 25878 bp, 17 predicted proteins | sample 2277091 | NCBI WGS metagenome assembly SDBS01 (sample SAMN10404972, study PRJNA504765) | marine sediment metagenome | isolation source: marine sediment core GS10_PC15, 163 cmbsf | place: Arctic Ocean: Southern Knipovich Ridge | collected 2010
GACTGAAGACTTAAGATATATGATCATTTTACCATTTTTAATCTCAATTTTTTTTGTCCTCTTTGAGATCATAGTTCCCACAATTTCTTCCCAGCTATTGATCAATTCAACTTCTTTTAACCGGGATTCAAGTCCAGTCTCTTTCAGAAAGGCTTGAATAACTTCTGATATCCCCTGTGTTTTACTTCTCCTCATTACTTTTTTGTTGATTCTTTGGAGTTGACTTCCACTATTTTATCATTGATCTTGAAAACCTTGTAATTTACCTTTAGGTTTTCAAGCATGCTCTCAAGTCTGGTCTGGTGTGTATCCGTAATAAATATCTGCCCATATGCAGGATCTGAAATAATCTGGATTATTTGTTTTACCCTGCCTGCATCGAATTTATCAAAAATATCATCCAGGAGAAAAATTGGAGTTTTTCCTGTTCGTTCTTTCACAAAATCAAATTTAGCAAGTTTCAAAGATACCAGATAGGTTTTTAGCTGACCCTGGGAACCTACTTTTTTAATCGAATATTCATCCAGTTTCAATTCAAGATCATCCTTATGAATTCCACCACTGGTGTACTGCAGAATTCTATCTTTCTCACGATTTACCTCCAGCAGATCAGCCATAAGTTTAGAATGCAATTGCGAACGATATTCCAGGCTAACTACTTCCTTTCCTTCAGAGATTAAACCATAATATTTTTGAAAGCTGGGAATTAGCTGTTCAACAAAATCCACTCTTTTCTGATGGATCCTGGTTGCCGGTCCAATCATTTGCTGATCCCATAATTCCAGTGATGATTCACTAAACTCTCCATCCCTGAAAAAATTCTTCAATAATATATTTCTCTGTTTTAATGCCCTGTTGTAATCAATCAAATCTTCCAGATAAGGCCTGTCATATTGCGAAATAACTCTATCCATAAATTTTCTGCGCTCTTCACTGCCTTCATTAACAAGTGCTGAATCGGCCGGAGAAATCATCACCACCGGGATAATTCCAATATGGTCAGCCAGCCTTTTATAATCCTTTTTATTCCTGCTGAATTTCTTATTCTTATTTTTTTGAACTGAGCAGGTGAAAATCTCAGCCCTGGTATCAGTCAGGAAACTACCTTTGATCATAAAATATTGAGCGCCATGTTTAATATTCTGGCTATCAACTGAATTGAAATAACTTTTTGTGATAGACAAATAATATATGGCATCCATAAGATTTGTCTTTCCTACTCCATTGTTCCCAACAAAACAGTTTAATTTATCGGAGAAAGCAAATTGGGCTTGCTCGTAATTCTTAAAATTATTGAGAGATAGTTTTTGCAGGTACATAAAAGCGTCGTTTTGGAAAGGATAGTTCGCTTAAGCAAGGAATACAAAAATAATAATTTCTATCATATTTTTGAGACTAAAGTTTCATAATTTGAAACAAAAACCTACATTTGCGAAACTTTTCAACATACAATATTTATAAGATCTAATTAGAAATGGCTAAAAAGAAAATTGACCATACTGAAGAAAAAATTGAAGGTATTGAACATGCATTATCCCGCACCGAGAAATATATTGAGGAAAACCAGAAAAGCCTTACTATTATTATTCTTGCAATTTCGGTCATTGTTATTGGCTTTACGCTATACAAAAAATATATCGTTAGTCCGGCAGAAATTGAAGCCCAAAGTCAGATGTATCTTGCCGAACAATATTTTGCTGCTGACTCCTTCAATCTGGCTTTGTATGGGGATGGAAATAATCTTGGATTCATTGATATAATTGAAGAATACGGGATTACCAAATCTGCGAACTTATCCAGCTATTATGCCGGAATTTCTTTCCTGCATCTAGGTGAGTTTGAAAATGCCATCGAATATCTAAAAGATTTTGATTCTGGCGATCAGATAGTTCAGAGTGTTGCAACCGGTGCCATGGGTGATGCTTATTTTGAACTGGGAAATGAAAAGGATGCTTTAAGTATGTATCTTAAGGCTGCAAAACAAAGAAAGAATGAATTCAGTTCACCCATTTATTATATGAAAGCTGCACAGTTGTATGAATCAAATGCTGAATTTGCGAAAGCCCTGGGAATATACGAAACTATTAAAATTGAATATCCCAACAGTTCTGAGGCTCAGGATATTGATAAATTTATTGCAAGAATAAAGGTAGAATTAAAATAGAACTTCTGAGTCATAGTTCAGTTATGTTAAATAAGTTTAAGAATCTTTCCAATTATGACAAAGACTCCATCCCGGATGCCTCTGGTATGCATTTTGGAATTGTGGTTTCTGAATGGAACGAAGAAATTACAGGAAATCTATTGGAGGGATCCCTGAACACTCTTCAAAAGCATGGAGTAGAAAGAGAAAATATCCAGATTAAATTTGTACCAGGTAGTTTTGAAATTACTTATGCAGCAAAAGTCCTTGCAGAAGAATATGATGAACTGGATGCTGTCATTTGCTTAGGATGTGTTGTAAAAGGAGAAACTCCCCATTTTGAGTATATCTGCCAGAGTGTTAGTTATGGACTTACCGAACTGAATCTGAGTTATGATCTACCCTTTATTTTTGGAGTACTTACCACAAATACGGTGCAACAAGCTAAGGACAGATCGGGTGGAAAATATGGGAATAAAGGAGATGAGGCAGCTCTAACAGCAATAAAGATGGCACACAGCAAATAAATGTTTTGGTTCATTGATTGAAACAGATAGAAATAGCTATTCGCCTTTATTAAACATTGTTGCAGAACACCAGATCATGATTGACCCTAACCCTTGCCTGGCATACGTGTCAACCTAAAATGAATCACCTCCCCCTGGCGAAAGTTATACTTTTCACTCCCATAAATTGTATTAGGGAAAATTTGGCGACTTTGCTTTCTCAAATTGACTAATTCAGCTCCAATTTAGGAATATGTAAAGTATAAAAGAACATCTAAATTCCCCTCCTTTCTCTTTCAAGGAGGGGTAACCCGAGTACTCGAGGGTTGGGGTGGTTGAAAGTATAGTACTTACTAATTAATTCTTATTCATTCAATATCTATCAAGAATTCTTTCCATCAATAGAGATCAAGGAATTCATAAGCATTTCCCACCCAATTCATATATTTCTCAAAATCAATAAATGTCAAAACCAGTGAAGCAGTATTTATATTGGGATGAAAACTGATTTTTTTACTTTTCGTTAAATTACTGTCAATAAATACATGAACATGATTTTCAATATCATTGATCAATCCGAAAGGTGTTACTGAACCCGGGGTAAGTTTAAGATATTTATTCAGCCTCTTTTCAGATGCAAAACTTATTTTTCCCTGTTTCAATAATTGCTCCAGGTCTTTAATTACAAGCTGCCGCCTGTGCTCAATTATCACCAGGTAATGCTTATTTCCTTTATGATTTCTGAAGAACAAATTCTTGCACTTCGTGGCATCCATTCCTTTCCAGTATTTCATTGCTTCTTGAACCGTAGGCACAGCAGGATGCGGATAATACTCAAATTGTATTTCTAATTTTTTCAGAATGTTATATAACTCTGGCTGACCTCGCATAAAAAATATCTTCGTTAAGAATAAATAATATGAATTTTCTGCAACGAATATTACTCATGCACATTGCAATTATAAAGATATGATTTACTAATCAAACATAGAAGGTGGAATTGCTTCCTTCATGCTCCACAATTTCATATTTGGCTCCTTCCCCATAGTAATATTCAATTCACCCCCATTTAATATTTCCTGGTGTGTAATATAACTTCTTTCAAGTTCTTTTCCATTCAGGAAAGCAGCCTGGATATATATATTTTCATTATTATTATTTAAAACAGATATCTTAAATTCTTTGCCGGATGCAGTACTTATCGAAACCTTATCAAATTTTGGACTTCCCAGTACGTAAATACCTTGTGCAGGATTTACCGGATAAAAACCAATAGAACTCATTATGTACCAGGCTGACATTTGTCCACAATCTTCATTCCCACTTAAACCATCTGGCTTGCCTGAATACAGGTCGTTGAGTATTTTTCTCACCATAGCCTGAGTTTTCCAGGGAACACCTGCATAAGAATACAAATATGCAATATGATGACTGGGTTCATTTCCATGGGCATACTGGCCAATTAATCCTGAAATATCGGAAGAAGCATGCTCTCCGCGCACCTCCTCCTTGTGACTAAAAAGCGAGTCGAGTTTTGCAATAAATTTCTCATTCCCATCCATCAAATTTATTAATCCTGATACATCATGTGGTACAAACCATGAATACTGCCATGCATTTCCTTCAGTATATTCACCAAACCTGTGCTTAGAATACAGCGGGTCAAATGGTTCCTTCCATTTACCATTTTCAAGCTTACCCCTCATAAACCCGGTCGCCTTGTCAAAATGATTCTTGTATGTCAATGCTCTGTTACTAAAATATTCAAAGTCTTCACTCCTTTCCAATTCATTTGCCATAGCAGCAATACACCAGTCATCAAATGCATATTCCAGAGTTTTCGAAACAGATTCATTCTCAAGATCGGCAGGTATATATCCCATATCCTTGTAGTGGTTTAATCCCTCTCTATCCTGCATTGCAGATTTCTTCATAGCCTGAAACGCAAGTTCCGGATCAAAGCCTGCAAATCCTTTCTTGTAGGCATCCACTATTACCGGGATACTATGGTATCCAATCATTGTATTGGTTTCATTGCCCACCAACTCCCAAACTGGCAACAGTCCGGATTCTTTGTAAAACGACAGCATTGAATTAACCAGATCAGGAACCAACTCAGGAAATATAAGGGTATATAAAGGATGAGCTGCACGAAATGTATCCCAAAGTGAAAATATTGTATATTGATTCCCATTATGGCTTGTTTTTACTTTACCTCCCGGACCATGGTACTCACTATTCAGATCAGAAAATAAAGCAGGGGCCAGCATAGTGTGGTATAATGAGGTATAAAATATCAGCTTATCCTCAGAATTTGTAGTCTGTATCTTAATCTTAGATAGCTCCCTCTGCCATCTTTTCTGAGTTTTCATCTTTACCTCATTAAAACTCCAGTGAGGGATCTCTTCTTTCAGGCTTCTGATAGCCCCTTCTATACTGGCGGAAGACAGTCCCACTTTTAGCTGAATGGTATCGGCTGAAAATTGAAAGATCCCCTGAATAATCTTGTTATTGACTTCCTGCATCTCACTATTGATACCATTTTCAATCAATTTATAATCTTTCACCGGCTGATCAAACACGGCTGCAAAATAAATTATCTGGTCTCTGGCCCAGCCTTTCGATCTTCTAAAGCCCGTAATCATACCATCCTCATGAACCTTCAAAGAAGCTTCTGATGCCCGATCCCAATTGATGCTAAATCCAAGGTCAAAAACAATTACAGGCTCTATCACATCCCTGAAAATGTACCTGTGAAAACCCGTTCTGGGGGAGGTGGTTAACTCTACCTCAACCTGTGGATCTTCAAGGAACACAGAATAATAGCCTGGCTCAGCTGTCTCGGTTTCGTGTGAAAAACGAGACCAGTATTTTCTCATGTAGCTTAATCCACCATTGGAAGTATCGGGCAAAATAGCTTTATTTACCGGAAGCACTGAGATATCTGCAAGATCTCCAATTCCTGTACCACTTAAATGTAGGTGACTGAATCCGGCAATCATGGAATCGCTGTAGTGATAACCCGAACACCAATCCCAGCCTGAGGTACCATTGTCAGGGCTCAGCTGAACCATTCCAAAAGGGGAAGCAGCGCCAGGGAAGGTGTGGCCATGCCCTCCTGTTCCAATGAAAGGATCAACATAAGAAAGTAAATTCTCTTCCTCAGGTTCTGAGCAGGATGAAATAATTAATCCTGCTATGAGCAGCCAATTAAAAAGATGAAATTTAGTCTTACCGGATATATTTTTCATGGTATATATTGTTTTGAATAAAAGGTGGGTTAATGCCATGAATTTACCATTTTTATTATTAAAGTCTTTCTGATTCAGGGAATATTTATAAATTTAATCTTTCCTGTTTTCGTCATTAGGACACGCGGAACTGTTAGAAATTAATACCTTATAGTCTGGCAAACAGCATGTAAGAAAATAAGGATAGAGGAAGTGTAAAAATTAGAATAGTGGGAATATTTTGTCACGGAATGGCTAAATTTGAAGAGGGTGTCTCAAAAGTCAATTTATTAGTCGCCCCCCTATCGGGGATGAAATCCTGCATTTTTTGTTTCCTCTATTTTCTCTTTGAAGGTTTATATCCCTTTTGTTTTGTAGCCAGTTCAAGTCTTTGCTGCCATTTAGACTTTTGTGCCGGTTTAGTGTTCTTTTTTGCTTCCAGTTTTTTTAGAATATCCTCTTCATTTACAAATTGTTTGGAAATCATATTTTGAGCAAATGTTATAATATTTGCCAGGAAATAATAGTAAGTCAACCCGGCAGAAAAGTTATTCAAAATAAGCATGAACATTACGGGCATCATATACATCATGCCTTTCATACCAGGCATCTGTGCTCCTCCTGCCTGAGCAGGACTATTAATTTTCATGGTCAGAATTGTGGAGACGGTCATCAAAAGGGTGAATAAACTTACATGGTCTCCGTACATAGGAATATCCCAGGGAAGATTTAATATGGAGTCATAAGTTGACAAATCATGTGCCCAAAGAAAGCTTTCCTGCCTGAGTTCAATGGAAGTGGGAAAAAAGCGAAACATGGCAAAAAGGATAGGCATCTGTAGCATCATGGGCAGACATCCTCCAACCGGACTAACACCTACCTTTTTATAAAGAGCCATGGTAGCCTGTTGCTTTTTCATGGCATCCTCCTTCTTGGGGAATTTATCATTTATTGCATCAACCTGTGGCTTCAGAACTCGCATTTTTGCCTGGGAAATAAAGGATTTATAGGTAAGTGGAAACAAAGCCATTTTTATAATAACAGTAAGTACCAGGATAATAAGCCCATAGTTACTAATATACCTGTTCAACCAATGAAATAATTGAATAATAACATACTCATTTATAATTCGAATAATGTTTTTGCCGAGAAAAACCAGTTCTTCCAGGTCTATTTGATATTTCTTAAGAGTCTTAAAATGATTTGGGCCCAGATAAAAATGCATTTTGTAGGCTTCATTTGAATCACCCTTGTATGGCACACTCAATTTTGCCTGCAAAAATCTTAAATATCGCTCCGATTCCTCGGTCTTCGTAGATTGTACCCATCCGTTCAGGAATGGTTCTTCTGATATCAAAACAGTGGAAAAGAATTGGTCTTTATAGGCAAGCCATTCCAATTTTGTGCTAATATCAAACTCTTCAACATCCTTACTCGCTCTGATCCGGGACCCGTCAATCTCGCCCTGGAAATATTTAAACTTAATTCCTGCATAGTTGTTCTCATTCATTCTTCCTTTTTCCTGCTGGGGCATATACATTTCCCAGCTTAAATCAAGAGAACTTAAATTCCTGGCAAAACTCTCTTTCAGTCCAACAATTTTAAGATCAAAATCCAGCATATATTCGTCTGGTTTCAGGCTGTATATATAGTCAATATATTTCCCTTTTCCAGCTTCGAGCCGCATAGTAAAACTTATGGGCTGATCTTCAACAAGCATTGTTTGCCGGTCAGTTTGGGGGGTAAAATATAGATTGTTTGTTTCAATTGGATGGTTATCAACAGTGAAAAACTGAAATCCAAAAACAGTAGAATCTCCCTCAAACAGCATGAGTGGCATGGTGTCATGGGTCTGGAAATTTTTTAGTTCTGCAGAATACAATTTACCACCCTTGTTTGTGAACACCAGCTTCAATAGATTATTTTCAAGAGTGATGAATTTTTCTTCCCCGACAGAAGCTTTATAAAAAATACCGAATTGGCTTTCCCTTTCTTTATCAGTTTTATAAACTTCAGTGCTTGCAACCAAACCAGCCGTAGAGCTAATCACAGGATCAATCTGGTCCTGTGTTATTTTTGGGGGAGGCTGAGCATTCGTCTCTGAGCTGTTATCATACAAACCCATGATCTGATTTATTTCAGCAATCTGGGTTTGGGGATATTGCTCCCTGGGTTTAAAAGACTGAGCTTTACGATAAGCCAGGATGGCCAGGGGGTAATCTTCTGCAATAAATAATGAATCGGCGTACGATATCTCCTGATCATATGCTTTATCAAGTTTATTATTGTTGTAATAACTGTACCCAATAAATATTACTCCTATCAGCAAAATTCCAATAATAGTGTTTCTATCCATAATACTTTTTTCTCAAAATAAATTTTTAAAGGCACTAAATATTACATGCAGCCTTAACAAATGCAACAAATAATGGATGGGGATGAATAACTGTGCTATGGTATTCAGGATGAAATTGAACACCAACAAACCATTTATGATCAGGAATTTCCATAATTTCCACCAGTCCTGAATCAGGATTTATCCCGGTAGCTATCATTCCCTTTTCCTCAAAATTATTTAAAAACTTGTTATTAAATTCGTATCTGTGCCTGTGCCTCTCAGTAAAACTTGTTTTATTATATGCGTCAAAACATCTGCTATTCTCTTTTATTTCACATGAATAAGCACCTAAACGCATGGTCCCCCCCATTTTGGTTAAGCCCTTTTGCTCCTCCATGAGATCAATAACCGGGTAGGATGTTTCGGAGTTCATTTCCGTGGAATCAGCACCTTTTAATTGCAATACATTCCTTGCAAACTCAATTACTGCGCATTGCATACCAAGGCAAATCCCTAAATAGGGAACATTATTTTCCCTGGCAAATTTTGCAGCAATGATCTTCCCCGCCAGGCCCCTCTGTCCAAATCCCGGAGCTACAAGAATACCCTTTAAATCTTTCAGAACCTCATCAACATTGTTGTCCTGAATTGCTTCTGAATGTATAAAGTCAAGTATAACCTTACATTCATTCATGGATCCTGCATGCACGAAAGATTCAGAAATAGACTTATAGGCATCCTTTAGCTCAACATATTTACCAATAAGTCCGATACGCACCTCATATTTCGGAAATTCAAGTTTTTTCAGAAATCTTTTCCAGGACTCAAGTCCGGGTTCTCTTCCCGCTGGAATTCCTAATTTAGCAAGCGCAACAAGGTCAAGCTTTTCCTTTTTCATCCGGAGAGGAACTTCATAGATGGTAGAAACATTTATCGACTCAATAACCGATTGTCGATCCACATTACAAAAAAGGGCAACTTTATTTCTCAGATCCTCCGACAATTCTCTTTCCGTACGTAATACAAGAATATCTGGTTGAATCCCATTTTCCTGGAGAACCTTAACTGAGTGTTGAGTTGGTTTGGTTTTCAACTCTCCGGTTGCTGAGAGATAAGGAACCAGGGTAAGATGAATTACCAGACAATTTTCAGGCCCCAATTCCCACTTCATTTGCCTAACCGATTCAATGTAGGGCAATGATTCTATGTCTCCAACCGTACCACCTATCTCGGTAATTACAATATCAAAATCTTTCTTTTCTGCCAGATATTTGATACGTCTTTTAATTTCATCGGTTATATGGGGAATCACCTGAACTGTTTTCCCCAAATAATCTCCCCTTCTTTCTTTATTTATAACAGACTGATATACTTTACCTGTAGTTACATTATTCGCCTTGGAAGTAGGGATATCAAGAAAGCGTTCGTAATGACCCAGATCCAGATCCGTTTCAGCACCATCCTCAGTCACATAGCATTCCCCATGCTCATAGGGGTTCAAGGTTCCAGGATCCACATTGATATAAGGATCAAGCTTCTGTATGGTTACATTATACCCCCGGGACTGTAATAATTTAGCAAGGGAAGCCGAAATGATTCCTTTACCCAGAGAGGAAGTAACGCCTCCGGTAACAAAAATATACTTGGTCTGTTGCTGTTTCAAAATAACTTAGGACTTTATAAGTTTAGTGTATTATATTCAGGATTATAAGTTCAGGTCATCAATCATTTTTATTTTCTTCTCAAGCACCCTTAAATTTTCCTTTGCTTGCTCAATTTTCTGGCTTACCTCCTTAATCAGGGAATCAGCATTCTTTGATTTTGCAAAAAAGCCAATATTATTTTCCCAAAGCTTAATATCAGTTTCCAATTGTTTTACTCTGCCCACAAATTTTTCTCTCTCTCCTATAAGTTTATCCTTAGCCCTGGATACAGATTTAAGGTTTTCAAGTTTATTTTTATACCTTAAAACACTTTTCTTTTCTTCATCAATTTCCAGCTTATCGAAAAGCTCATCAATAACATTTCGATAGCTTTGAGTAATTTCCTCCTTACTCTTAATCGGCACAAAACCAATTTCAGACCATTGTTTTTGATATATCTTGAGGTCTTCAAAGTCCTGATTAACATCTTCCCCAAACTGATGTTTTTCAATTTTCTCTATTAACTCCTTCTTAGCTTTAAGGTTATTGTCATACTTCTGATCTATAGTAGAGTAATATTCAGATTTCCTGTTAAAAAAATTGTCACATGCAGACCTGAATCTCCTCCAAACCTGGTCTGAATACTTTCTTGGTACGGGTCCAATCTCTTTCCATTTTTTCTGCAAAAGTATTAGCTCTTCAGTTGTCTTTCTCCATTCCTCACTACCCTGAATTCCCTCTGCCTGTACACACAGATCAGTTTTCAACTGAAGATTATTCTGTTGTAATTCTTTATTTTCAGCATAAAATTCCCTTTTTTGGCTAAAAAAACTATCACATGCCTTCCTGAACCTTTCGTAAATCTGATTGTTATATTTCTTAGGAGCAAAACCAATAGTCTTCCATTTCTTTTGAATTTCGATTATTTCTCGTGATCTGTTTGCCAGGTTCTTATAAGCGGGCTTCTCCTCATCAAGAAAACCTTCTACCTTTTCACATAATTCAGTTTTTAATTCCAGATTCTTCTTTAAGGTAGATTTAAGTTCTTCATAATATGCCTGGTGCTTCTTGTTAATTTTGGCAGTGGCCGTTTTAAATCTGTCCCATAACTGGTCTTTAATATCAGTATGTACCGGACCTATCTCCCTCCATTGTTCATGATATTCCTGTAATATCCTGAAATTAGTCACAGAATCATTCTTCAGCAACAATGCCTCAGCTTTTTCACAAAGTATGATCTTTGCTTCCATATTCTTCCTCAAATCAAGATCTCTAAGCTCTTTATTGATTTTAATAAAATCATAGAACTTTTCAACGTGATAATGATAATTCTCCCATAGATCTTTAACCTGACTTTGAGGAACCAGGCCAATAGACCTCCATTTTTTTTGACATTCCCAAAACTCCTGAAAAGTTTTGTTGATTGACTCCTCCTTATTAATGAGGCCTTTAATGTTTTCTATAATTTTATATTTCTCCTCAAGATTGGCTTGCTTATCCATTTCAAGCTTTTTGCCATACTCATATTTCTTTGATTTGTACTGGCTTAGTAAGTTTTTAAAAGTTTGCTCTCTTGGATCTGGTTCAGGTTTAAAATCTTCCTGGTTGCCACCCTCAGCAATAAACTTTTTCCTGATATTTTCGGTATCTGCTCTGAGCTGCTTATAAAAACTGGTTTTTATATGATCGACATCATCCCTGATCTCATAAACAGGTCTTTCAGAAATCAATATTGACAGGGTAGAGATAAGGTTGTCTACCGAAAATTTATTATAGTCTACAGGCTTGATTTCAGTTGTCTCAGGCTTGGTCTCTCCCTCAGGTTTCTTAAGCTTTGAATCTGACTTTTGATCATCAGGTTTTTTTTCTGCTTTTTCTTTTGTTTCTTCCTCAACCAAAGCAATCTCTTCAGCACTCTCAAAATCATTTTCCGGTGGATTCTGAATCTCCTCTTTTATTGAGTCAACACCTTTATTGATTTTGCCTTCCTTTTTCTTCTTTGTTTCCTCTTTCATAACACTCCTAAAATCAAATTATTCCTGCTTGGTTTACAGGATGTAAGAACCTTTAGATAAACATTTTTACTCAGGCTACGAAAATATATAATTCACCCCGAATACTCAAAGAAAATTGATATTTATTGATTGTCTCAATTTTCACTATCCATAAGCTAAAGATAAACATCAGCCCATATAAGCAATTAAAAAAATAAATAAGGCTTGATTACCACCCTGAATAAATCCCTATCAAACCCACAAGCAGGCCAACAACTATATTAACAGACTTCATCAGGAAAAAGCTTTTTTTCGATTCTGCCAGCAGTGGAAGGCTTCCATGTCCATCCTGAACAATAGAATTCGCTATCAAAACGCTTAATGGAATTGTTCCTGCAACAAATAAAGAAATAAATACCATATGAGGCCCTGATTCCGGGATCAATCCAACAATAAGGGCAAGAATTAATACAATATGCAGATTATCCTTAACCCAGTTTGTCAGATCCATGTGGTTATCAAGTATATGAATAACCAGTAAAGTACCAAAACTCCACAAAAATATTTGCAAAAAATGTTTCCTTATAACATGTTCCCATAGGTGTTCACTAAGGAAGTGTTCTGGTACAGTGAGTATTATGAACAAAACAAACAAAAGGGCCAGCAATAAAGAGAATCTGATCCAGTTCCATTCCTCCGGTCCAATAATCCCTAAAAAAATGATTGCTGCCAAAATTATTACTCCACTTATGATAAGAATCCTGAGCAATGAAAGTTTTTCTAAATGTCGAAAAATATTTTTTCGTTCCAGGCAAACACATTCTTCTTCTTCCTGATGAAGGCTGAATTTGTGCTTAGGCCCAAAAGGCTGAAAATTGGCAATCCGGGGTATAAAATTTAACAACAGGCCTGTAATGATAGCTACACCAAAAATAATGAGGGTAATTTTCAAAAAACTACCTGGAATAATGGCAAGCATCATAAAAGCTTCATCTCCTGAACTTGCAATCATAACTGTTACAAGAGCGGCAAAGTTCATGATCTGATGTGAAAACAGTGATACGGCTGTAAAAGTACCAAGGCATCCCGGAATAATTCCTAATAAACCGGCTATTAAAATCTGAATCCACGGAGAAGTTTTCAGTTTCATACTCCATGTACCCCTTGTTTGCACATTCAGATACTCAATAATCAGCATTACCAGCATAACAAAACCGGTGATCATCAGAGCATGCTGAAGTACCTCCTTTACAATTTCAATATTCATAATCTGCTTCCTTGTCTAAGCTGAAAACTTATGTTTTCCATGAATTTCCTGCACTATTCATAAATGCTGAAAAAAGATAATATTTATGAATACGGCAGGCTAATAAAAAAAACAAAAGTACAACAATTTACATTCTTCATCCAACAGTTTTTTTTAGTATAAAATTTAAATAAAATTTTGTAATTCTAAAATAACAATTACTTTTACTCGTTCACAACTGAAAAATGAACAGAAATATTTTATCCATATTTATCTCTTTTATTCTCATTCTTGCCTTAAACAAGGATACCCGGAGATAATATATGCCTGATAATATGGTATAAAGCTTTCCGGGAAACCGGGAGGCTTTTTTTTATATATTATTGATATGAAGATTAAATTAAGGAGTGCAACTACCACAGAGGGAAGAAATATGGCCGGTGCCAGAAGCCTCTGGAGAGCAAATGGCATGAAAGAAGAACAGTTTGGTAAACCGGTAATTGCAATCGTAAACTCCTTTTCACAATTTGTACCCGGTCATGCTCATCTGCATGAGATAGGTCAACTGGTTAAATCCAGGATTGAAGAACAGGGTTGTTTTGCTGCAGAATTTAATACCATAGCTATAGATGATGGCATAGCCATGGGACATGGTGGAATGCTGTATTCTCTGCCATCCAGGGACATGATAGCAGATAGTGTTGAATATGTTTGTAATGCTCATCAGGCAGATGCCATGATATGCATTAGTAACTGTGATAAAATAACGCCTGGTATGATGATGGCTGCCATGAGATTAAACATACCTGCGGTTTTTGTTTCCGGGGGGCCAATGGAAGCAGGTATTTTGAACGACAATCATCTGAACCTTGTTGATGCAATGGTTATGGCAGCAGATCCTGCTGTAAGTGACGACTATCTTGACCAGGTTGAAAAGAATGCCTGTCCTACTTGCGGATCCTGCTCAGGAATGTTTACGGCAAATTCTATGAATTGTTTGAATGAGGCGATAGGTCTTGCTTTACCTGGTAATGGTACTATTGTAGCTACTCACCGGAACCGTATTGATCTGTTTGAACAAGCTTCCAAACTGATTGTTGAGATAACCAGAAAATACTATGAACAAGGTGACGATTCAATACTTCCCCGGTCTATTGCAACAAGACCAGCCTTCCTGAACGCAATGTCCCTCGATATTGCAATGGGAGGATCTACAAATACTGTCCTTCACCTTTTGGCTATTGCATATGAAGCAGAAGTTGAATTTAATATGAAAGATATTGATGAACTTTCAAAAAAAATCCCCACCCTTTGTAAAGTAGCTCCCAGTTCAAAATATCATGTTCAGGATGTAAACCGTGCCGGGGGAATTTTTTCTATCCTTGGTGAACTGGACCGGGCAGGACTGATTGACACAAATGTAAAAAGAGTGGACTTTCCGGATCTGAAAACTGCAATTCAGAATTTTGACATCATAAGCCCCGGTGTAAACAGTGAAGCCATGGATATATTTGGAAGTGCACCCGGATTTTTTAAAAATCTGAAATTGGGATCCCAGGATGGAAGATATAAAGACCTGGACACAGACCGGGAAAATGGATGCATAAGAAATTTAGAGCATGCGTATAGCAAAGATGGAGGCCTGGCAGTCCTCTATGGAAATATAGCCGGTAACGGATGTATTATTAAAACTGCCGGTGTTGATCCTTCGGTATTTATTTTCAAAGGGAAAGCCAGGATTTATGAGTCTCAGGAGGATGCAATGAATGGAATACTGAATGATGAGGTTCTTGAAGGCGATGTTGTGGTAATCAGGTACGAAGGGCCAAAAGGAGGTCCGGGTATGCAGGAAATGCTGTATCCTACTTCTTATATAAAAGCAAAAGGCCTGGATAAAAAATGTGCTCTGATTACAGACGGAAGGTTTTCAGGAGGCACTTCAGGTCTGTCTATCGGTCATATATCTCCGGAAGCTGCTGCAGGCGGCGGACTTGCATTAATTAAGGATGGTGATATAATTGAAATAAACTTACATGACAGAAAGATTGATGTATTATTGAGTCCCGAAGAACTTTCAGGCAGATATGAAAAAGAAAAGACAAAGGGAAAACGTGCTTTTACAGCACATAAAAGAAAGAGAAGTGTGTCTAAAGCACTACAAATCTATGCTCAACATGTTAGTTCTGCAGATAAAGGAGCAATTAGGGAATTGTAAAACAAGATTAATTTCGCTGAATTATTGCTTAAACCCTAAGCGGTAATTTAACATTAAGATACATTGAACAAATTTTCAAATCATAAAAAAATGAAATCGGAAAGTTCTAAAAAGCTAACAAAAAAAAGACCATCAAATAATATGAATGGAGCCCGGGCATTTATACAATCACTCCTGGCCGAAGATGTTAATACCATATTTGGATACCCGGGTGGCGCAATAATGCCTATTTATGATGAATTATTGAATTTTGAAGATAAGTTGAGGCATATTCTTGTCAGGCATGAACAGGGTGCTGCACATGCTGCCCAGGCATACTCTATGGTTACCGGGAAAACCGGTGTGTGTCTGGCAACTTCCGGACCGGGTGCAACCAATCTGGTCACAGGAATTGCCAATGCCAAACTTGATTCAATACCGGTTGTATTCATTACCGCACAGGTATTCTCTCATCTTATTGGTACCGATGCTTTCCAGGAAACAGATATCCTGGGAATATCAATGCCCGTTACCAAATGGAGCTGCCAGGTAAAAACTGCGGAAGAGCTGCCTGAAGCCGTTGCTAAAGCATTTTATATCGCCTCTACCGGCAGGCCCGGACCGGTGCTTATTGACATTACTAAAGATGCTCAATTACAAGAGGTGGATTTCAAATATAAAAAATGCACCAAAATCAGAAGCTATAATCCCCATGTTCCCATGGATCATACCCATCTGAAATCCGCAGCCATCTTAATCAACAATTCCAGGAAACCTCTTATTCTTGCCGGACATGGCGTTTTACTTGCAAAAGCAGAAAATGAACTTCAAGGCTTTGCAGAGAAAACCGGAATCCCGGTGGCTGCTACCCTGCTCGGGCTTTCTGCATTCCCTTCAAATCATCCTCTTTTTGTAGGATTACTTGGGATGCATGGGAATTATGGCCCAAATGTAAAAACCAATGAAGCCGACCTGATCATTGCAATTGGTATGCGTTTCGACGATCGTGTCACCGGAGATTTAAAAAGATATGCAAAACAGGCAAGCATCATTCATATTGAAATTGATGATGCTGAAATCAACAAGAATGTTGTAGTGGATGTTGAAATACATGGAGATGCTAAAGATGCTTTACTTGAACTTACTCCCATAGTTGAGAGGAAGGCACATAAAAATTGGCTCTCAGAATTCAAGTCCTGTATGAAATCGGAACATGAAAAAGTTATTTTAGAAGAATGTTATCCGAAAAATGGGAAAATCAAAATGGGTGAAGTTGTAAGACTTATTTCTGAAAAGACAAATGGAGAAGCTATTGTTGTAACCGATGTAGGACAACACCAGATGGTTAGTGCCAGGTATTATAAGTTTAATAAACCCAATACCCTGATTACATCCGGAGGAATGGGCACAATGGGCTTCGGACTACCGGCAGCAATGGGAGCTCAAATTGGAAAACCCGATACCCCTGTCATCTCTTTTAGTGGAGATGGGGGATTCCAGATGACAATCCAGGAACTGGGAACTATAATGCAATATAAATTACCAGTTAAAATAGTGATCCTGAATAACGGTTTCCTGGGGATGGTAAGACAATGGCAGGATATGTTTTTTGACAAAAGATATGCCTCAACAGCTATGACCAATCCTGATTTTATCAAAATTGCAGAGGGATACAGCATAGCTGCCAGGAGAGTGGAAGATAGAAAAGAACTCGACCAGTCAATAGATACAATGTTGAAATCAGATGGATCTTACCTTCTTGAAATTATAGTGGAAAAAGAAGGGAACATTTTTCCAATGATTGAACCAGGAGCCTCTGTCTCAGAAATAAAACTTAGCCTTGAAAAATAGTTCCAAAAAACTAATCGAAAATAAAAGCGAAATGGAAGAATTCACAATATCAATATTTTCAGAACACAGCATTGGATTACTGAACCAGGTTACCATTATTTTCACAAGGAGGCAAATCAATATTGAAAGTATCACAGCCTCAGAATCGGCAGTTAAAGGAGTGCATATACAAACAATTGTGGTGAGGACCACCCGTGAACTGGTTGAAAAAGTCACAAAACAAATTGAAAAACTGGTGGATGTATTAAAAGTATTTGTTCATACAATAGATGAGATTATTTACCAGGAAATTGCTTTGTACAAGGTGAAAACAACTGAACTTATGGCAAGCAATAAGATTGAGGAAATAGTAAGAACTTCCACAGCCAGATTTCTTGAAATTACACCAAACTACGTTGTAATTGAAAAGACCGGACACAAACACGAAACTACAGAACTGCTTAATAAGCTGGACCCCTTCGGAGTTCTGCAGTTTGTACGATCAGGCAGGGTTGCCATCACTAAACAATTAAAAGAACTTACTTCTTACCTAAAAGAACTGGATGAAGCGAATGGTAACGGCAAATAAGCTAAAAAGCATAATCTGTTTTTAATGCGCATATAAATAATAAACTTTAATATTATGGCAAAAATTAATTTTGGTGGAGTTGAAGAGACTGTTGTAACAAGGGATGAATTCCCCTTATCCAAAGCACAGGAAATCTTAAAAGATGAGGTAATTTGCGTTATTGGATACGGAGTCCAGGGGCCTGCTCAATCTTTGAATATGAAAGATAATGGCTTCAAGGTTATTATCGGACAATCACCTGATTTCAAAGAGGACTGGGACCGGGCAATACAGGATGGATGGATACCCGGGGAAACTTTATTTCCTATCGAAGAAGCAGCAAAAAAGGCTACAATTATTCAATATTTGATTTCCGATGCAGCTCAAAGAGAAGTATGGCCTGCTTTAAAAGAATGTTTAAACGAGGGCGATGCCTTATATTTTTCACATGGTTTTTCAATTACATATAAGGAACAAACAGGAGTTATTCCTCCGGATAATGTCGATGTTATCCTTGTTGCACCAAAAGGATCAGGAACAAGTGTAAGAAGAAATTTTCTTGCAGGTACGGGTATAAATTCCAGCTATGCAATTTACCAGGACTATACCGGCAGAGCCGAAGAAAGAACTATTGCAATTGGAATTGCAATAGGATCAGGCTACCTCTTTCCTACTACTTTTAAAAATGAGGTGTACAGCGACCTTACAGGCGAAAGAGGAGTATTGATGGGAGCCATTGCCGGAATTATGGAAGCACAGTATAAAGTACTTCGCGAAAATGGCCACAGCCCGAGTGAATCATTTAATGAAACAGTCGAAGAGTTAACTCAAAGCTTAATTCGACTGGTTGATGAAAACGGCATGGACTGGATGTACGCCAATTGCAGTGCAACTGCACAAAGAGGTGCCCTTGACTGGAGACATAAATTCCGGGAGGCTGTTCTTCCTGTATTCAATGAGCTGTACAATAGCGTAAAAAGCGGAAACGAAACCAGGATAGTATTGGAAAGAACCGGCAGCCATAATTATAAAAAGGAACTGGAAGCCGAGCTGAAAGAAATGAGGGAATCAGAATTATGGCAAACTGGTGAACAAGTTAGAAAATTAAGACCGAAAGATTAAGAAGTAGGCAGTACACAGTAAAAATAAAGAAGTAAGTAGTAATAATATAGTCAAAAGAATAAATAACACCGGGCTTTCTACCTGCCGGGAGGCAAGGGTCAAAAGGTGCTGTTGGAGTTTTAGAAAAAATTAAGGGCTAATTACTTTTAGCGATTTGACAGTTTAAGGAGATCGCTTCATTTCATTCTCGATGACCAGCTATCATCATTAAGGATGAGTGGCATAACGATAAGGCAACTTAAGCAGATCGCTTCGCTGTGCTCGCGATGACCAAATTACTGCTGAACTTTTAATGTATGATCATCAATAATGTTTTAGATTATGTTTCAAAAAAATAAAAGATTGAGTTGATATTCGCAGAAACTAAAAAAAAATGAGCATGGAAGAACAAATTTACATTTTCGATACAACACTCAGGGATGGAGAACAGGTACCAGGTTGTCAGTTGAACACAGTTGAAAAGATCGAAGTTGGAAAAGCCCTGGAACTTCTGGGAGTGGATATTATTGAAGCTGGTTTTCCCATTTCAAGTCCGGGTGATTTTTCTTCTGTTATAGAATTGTCCAAAGTCATAACCAAACCGGTAATCTGCGCCCTTACCAGGGCTGTTGAAGAAGACATTGATGTGGCAGCAGAATCATTGCAGTATGCCAAAAGGAAAAGGATACATACCGGAATCGGAACCTCTTTCTACCATATACACTATAAACTGAAATCAAACCAGGACGAAATCATAGAAAGGGCTAAAGCAGCGGTAAAATATGCCAAAAGCTATGTAGAAGATGTTGAGTTTTATGCAGAAGATGCTGGTAGAACAGAAAATGAATACCTGGCAAAAGTTGTAGAAGCTGTTATTGCTGCAGGTGCAACTGTAGTAAATATACCTGATACAACAGGTTATTGCCTGCCCGGCGAATTTGGCGATAAAATCCGCTTCCTTGTTGAGAATGTTAAAAACATACATAAGGCTGTAATTGCCACACATTGCCACAATGACCTGGGAATGGCTACTGCTAATTCATTAATGGGAGTGCAAAACGGAGCAAGACAGGTGGAAGTAACCATTAACGGAATTGGAGAAAGGGCAGGTAATACATCACTTGAAGAGTTTGTTATGATATTGAAAAGTCACAAAGACCTGCCCTACACAACAAATATTGACTCGAAAAAGATTCATAGAACTAGCCGGCTTGTTTCTACCCTGATGCGCATGCCGGTTCAGGCAAATAAAGCGATTGTGGGCCGGAATGCATTTGCACACTCTTCAGGAATTCACCAGGATGGAGTTCTGAAAAATCGTGAGAATTACGAAATCATCGACCCAAAAGATGTGGGAATCAAAGAATCATCTATTGTACTGACAGCCCGCAGCGGTAGAGCAGCCCTGAAACACAGACTGGAAATTATTGGATATAAATTTAATAAAGATGAAATTGGAAAAATCTATCATGAGTTTCTGACACTGGCAGATAAGAAGAAGGATATTAAAGATGATGATTTGAAAATTCTTATTGGCAAATCCAAAAAAGAAGAAAAACCATTAAAACTTGATCTACTTCAGGTTGTATGTGGAAAATCAATAGTACCAATGGCAACGGTCAGGCTTAAAATTAATGGAAAAACTCTTTCTGCAACTTCTTCTGGCAATGGCCCTATTGATGCGGCATTCTCTGCTGTCAAGCAGCTTATTAATAGAAAAGTACGTCTTGAAGAATTCCTGATTCAGGCAATTACCCAAGGAAGTGACGATTTAGGAAAAGTCCATATTCAAATTGAAAACCGGGGTAAACTTTATTACGGTTTTTCAGCTAACACCGACATTATTACGGCATCTGTAGAAGCTTATATTGATGCTGTTTCAAAATGCTGTAATTTTATAAGTTCAAAAAAAGAAATTTCTAAATCCTAAATTCATTGAAAGCAAAAACACTTTTCGATAAGATCTGGGATTCCCACGTGGTTTCTTCTATCCATCATGGTCCCGATGTTCTTTATATCGACAGGCATTTGATTCATGAAGTTACAAGCCCCCAGGCATTTACCGGCTTAAGAAAAAGGAACTTACCAGTCTTCCGACCAGAAAAAACAGTAGCAACCACCGATCATAATGTACCTACTCAAAATCAACATTTGCCAATTCAGGATAAGCTTTCAAGACTTCAGGTTCAAACGCTCATAGACAATTGCAAGTCTCATAACATTGACTTATATGGATTGAATCATCCTTACAATGGGATTGTCCACGTCATTGGTCCGGAACTTGGTCTTACTCAGCCTGGAATGACCATTGTTTGTGGTGATAGTCACACCTCTACACATGGAGCCTTTGGTAGTATTGCATTTGGAATCGGGACAAGTGAAGTTGAAATGGTTATGGCCAGCCAATGCGTCTTACAGCCTAAAGCTAAAAAGATGAGAATCACGATTGAAGGTAATCCTGGCAAAGCAGTAAGTTCAAAAGATATTATTCTGTATATCATTTCAAGAATTTCAACCAGCGGAGGAACAGGATATTTTGTTGAATTTGCTGGTTCGGCAATCACCGGCCTGAGTATGGAATCCAGGATGACCATATGCAACATGAGCATAGAGATGGGCGCCCGTGGAAGTCTTATTTCTCCCGACGATATCACTTTTAATTATATCAAAGACAGGAAATATGCACCCAAAGGAGAAGATTGGGATAAGGCATTAGCTTATTGGAAAACCCTGAAAACTGATGAAGATGCAGTCTTTGATATGGAGCTTAACTTTAAAGCAGAAGATATCGGTACCATGATTACTTATGGAACCAATCCAGGTATGGGTATTAATATTAACAACAACATCCCTGCTCTTACTGAGATTGAAGAAAAGAACCAGGATTCATTTTTAAAATCTCTCAATTATATGGGGTTTAAACCAGGATCGCCAATGGCCGGACATCCTGTTGATTATGTTTTTGTTGGTAGTTGTACAAATGGCAGGATTGAAGACATCAGGGATTTTACCTCCTTAGTAAAAGGGAAAAAGAAGGCAGATAGTATAACTGCATGGATTGTTCCCGGTTCAAAACAAGTAGAAGCCCAGGCAAAAAAAGAAGGGCTTGATGCAATCCTGAAAGAGGCTGGTTTTGAATTACGCCAACCAGGTTGCTCTGCTTGCCTGGCGATGAATGACGATAAAATTACATCTGGGAAATACTCCCTTTCAACCTCCAATAGAAATTTTGAAGGAAGGCAGGGACCAGGTGCCAGAACTTTACTTGCAAGTCCTCTTACTGCAGCTGCAGCTGCAATTACCGGCAAAATTACCGATCCCTCTGACCTTTTATAAATTTACAAATTATGCCCATAGAGAAATTTAAAATACTGGAATCCGAATGCGTACCACTTCAGGTGGAGAATGTTGATACCGACCAGATAATACCGGCACGTTTTCTAAAGGCCACTTCACGTGAAGGATTTGGTGATAATCTTTTCAGAGATTTGAGCTTTGATGAAAACGGGGGGAAAAAAGAGGATTTTGTTTTAAATGATCCGAAATTTTCAGGGAAGATACTTGTTGCAGGAAGAAATTTTGGGAGTGGTTCCAGCAGGGAGCATGCAGCATGGGCAATATACGATTACGGGTTCAGAGTAGTAGTATCAAGCTTCTTCGCTGATATTTTTAAGAATAATGCATTGAACAACGGACTTTTACCAGTCCAGGTTTCAGAAGAATTCCTGGCCTCCTTATTCCTTCAAATAAGCAAAGATCCAAAAACTGAACTGAGAGTGGATTTGCAGGCTCAGGAAATAATCATGCTTTCAAACGGGCAAAAAGAAAATTTCAAGATCAGTCCTTATAAAAAAGACTGCTTGCTGAATGGCCTTGATGATATTGATTTCCTGATTAGTTTGAAAGATGAAATTGTGAAATTTGAAAATAGATAGCATTAAAGGAATGGACATTCAGTTGTCATACAATGGTCAAGCGATGGTTACCAATAGTTTGGCAATGGAATGACACGAGTGATAGCGAGTGTATGACGTGATCCGCTGAAGGCGGAGAACATTTGACACGATCCGCCAAAGGTGGTGAGTATATGACATACTCTTGAAACTATAAAATACTTAATTTACTTATTATGAATCTTAATATTGCAGTTCTTCCCGGCGATGGAATCGGTCCGGAAATTATTGAAGAAGCAAAAAAAGTGGTACTCGAAGTAGCGGCAAAGTATGGTCATAAGGTACAATTCACATTTGGCCTTGTGGGAGCCACAGCCATCGATGAAACAGGAAATCCATTTCCGGATGAAACCTTTGAGCTCTGTAAATCATCTGACGCTGTTTTATTTGGTGCAATTGGTGATCCTAAGTATGATAATGATCCAGGGGCAAAAATACGGCCCGAACAAGGACTCCTGGCTATGCGGAAAAAGCTGGGTTTGTATGCAAATGTCAGGCCTGTTACAAGTTTTAAATCCCTGGTCGGAAAATCACCCATCCGGCAGGACCTGGTACAGGATGTTGACATCATGATCATCAGGGAACTCACAGGGGGAATCTACTTTGGAGAAAAAGGAAGATCAAAAGATGGAAACTCAGCCTTCGACACCAATTATTATACCCGGGCAGAAATTGACAGGATAGTGAGACTGGCCTGTGAATACGCGATGAAACGATCTAAGAAACTCACTGTTGTAGATAAGGCTAATGTACTGGAAACCTCCAGGTTGTGGCGCGAAACAGCCCAGGAAATTGTTAAGGAATATCCCGGATTGACAACCGAGTATATGTTTGTTGATAATGCCGCCATGCAACTTATCCAGGCACCTGGTAAATTTGATGTAATAGTAACTGAGAATATGTTTGGCGATATACTAACAGATGAGGCAAGCGTTATTACCGGGTCGCTCGGGCTTTTACCATCGGCCTCCATCGGTGCATCTACCTCCGTTTTCGAGCCTATACACGGATCCTATCCTCAGGCTGCAGGTAAGAATATAGCCAATCCTCTCGGCACCATCCTGTCTGCCGCCATGATGTTTGAATATGCCTTTAATCTAAGTGAAGAAGCTAAAGCTATTGAAATGGCAGTGGAAAAATCGCTGGAAGAAGATTTCACAACAGAAGACCTGAATAGCAATAATCCAAAATCCACATCTGAAGTTGGTGATCGGATAGTTGAATATATTAAAGAAGGCTGAGGCTGAAGCTAAAAAAACCAATTGGGCAACTGGTAGAAGTATTGAGATGGTGAAAGGGAAAGTAGTGAGAAAAGAGGCGAAGGGGCGAAAGAGCGACTTAGCGACTTAGCAACTTAGCGAGAGAAAGTGAAGACGATATGAGAAATGAGAAGTGTCTTCTATTCGTCTGTCGCCAGTTAAACCAGAGATGGATTTTGCGAGAACCTTCGAAACCCGATAGGGTGAGAAGCTCACGAGTTGCTTGTGGGAAAGCCTGTGGGAACAAGTAACCGAGCGACGCGGCAATCTTTCTACTTTTCACGAATGCTGAATAGAATTATTATTACGGTTAGCGTTTAAATCTTAATAAGTACTGAAGGTTTTATATTTCTTACCGGCTGGAGTTGTTAATAAATTCCATCATACCCAATCCATTAGGATCCTCCGGGTATTTTTCCAGTATCTGAAGCGCATAGATTCTTGCACTTGTCAGGTCTTCATTTTTTATATAATAATCTGCCATTGCATATAGAAAATCGAAATTATCTGGATCAATTTCTATCGCCCGTAACAGGCTCTCTTCTGCAGCCGTATACCTTCCCAGGTATTGCTGCAACAGCCCCAGGTTATAAAATATCCTGGCTCTTTCAGGTATTTTTTTCCCGGCAATTTCAAGGTAGTTTATTGCTTCTTCATACTTTTGCATTTCAGCCAGCAACAAACCGAGTGAATAAAAAGCCTCTGACACATCTGGATGATTTGTTGTAATATCCCGTAAAACAATTTCAGCCTCCCTGTTATTTCCCTGTTGGTTATATAACACAGCAAGATTCATCTTTGCGGGATAAAACTGGTCATCTATACGAATTGCCTCCAGGTAATTTCCCACTGCCTTGTTGAGCTCCCCTAAATTAGCATTCAGGATGCCCAGGTTATGCATGGAGGAAGGGAAATCTCCCATATATTCCTGTGCTTCCCTGTATTCGTTTAATCCTTCATGATACGCCTTAATATGAACTGTATCTATCATTTTTACCGGCACATTACTAAGCCTGAATGCAGCAAACATACGTACTGCCCTTACCGGATCATTCAACATTGGAACAAGAGTTTTTACATATTTTTCATCAGGGAAGGCAAAATAATGCTGCACCCCTGCATATCTTATTATTGATTCCTGATCATACATTGCAAATTCGAGAGCCTCCGTACTTTTTTCATCCCCATAAGTAGCAATAAGCGATAAAGCAGTAGCGCGAATCACTACCCCGTATAAATCATCACCTGCAATATCTATCAAACCTCCCAAAGCTTCAGGGTCATGCATCCGGCCGGCTGCCAGTGTAGTTCCATAATGAGGCTTCCGGTTCTTTCCATACCACTCAACTATCTTATCATCTGACCATTGAACTGTTTCCTTCTTATGACATCCATTACATGCATTCGGAGTTCCAATGGTAATGGTAAGATCAGGACGGGGTACACGCATGCTATGGTCACGGCGAAAATCAACTCCCATAAAATATCCTCCTGGCATATGGCAACTTACACACTCGGCACCCTCTCCTACCCTGAAAATTGTATCAGCAAAAATCAGAGGATCAGCTTGTTCTCCTTCATATTTATGAAAATGGTGATCATATGTTTCATACTCTGATTTCCGGTGGCACTGAAGGCATAGTTCATTCCCATCTAAAACCAATTTGCCACTATGCACATTATGACAGTCATTGCAACGCACTTCATTGTAATACATTCTGCTTTGCAGGAAGGAAGCATATACATAATCTTCTTCCAGTATTTGTCCGTCGGCATAATAATATGGTTCACCAATATGTTGAGGAGTCATATAATCAAGAAGATTAGTGTGAATACCGGGGAAATCACTCATAATACCCCTTCTTGCATGACA